>Ga0190284_1000029_pt1 | contig 130608 bp, 101 predicted proteins | sample 48691812_MG_FD_161668 | JGI IMG/M metagenome (GOLD analysis project Ga0190284, IMG submission 161668) | Hydrothermal vent microbial mat bacterial communities from Southern Trench, Guaymas Basin, Mexico - 4869-18-1-2_MG | ecosystem: Environmental > Aquatic > Marine > Hydrothermal vents >... | reverse complement strand
GCAGAATTCCTTCCTGGCCGAACCTCGGTCAAGCCACCAGCTTGCCCGCCCGAGGTAGATCAGAGAAGGACTCGACCAAAGGGGATCACCCGAGGTGCCTCCTTTCCGTTCACTCGTCATCGCTGCGATAGCCGGAAGATGATCTGGAAACCGACCATGTTATGGTATGATGGTGCAAAGTGACGCGCCCACAGGAGGATGACCATGATTTCAGGTCTGGCTGCCGCAATTGTTTTGATCGCAATATTCTTGTTCATGGCGATCAAGGTGCTCAGGGAGTATGAGAGAGCGGTCGTCTTTCGCCTCGGCAGGGTAATAGGTCGGAAGGGACCCGGGCTAATCTTGCTGATTCCGATAATTGACAGGATGGTCCGGGTGAGTCTCAGGACCGTGGCCATGGACGTTCCCTCTCAGGATGTGATCACCCGTGACAATGTTGCCCTGCAAGTCGATGCTGTACTGTATTTCCGGGTTATGGACCCGATCGATGCGATCATTCAAGTGGAAGATTTCCTGTACGCCACTTCGCAGTTGGCCCAGACCACCTTGAGAAGCGTGTGCGGTCAGTCTGAATTGGACGATCTGTTGACGGAACGGGAAAGGATCAACCTGGCATTGCAGCAGACGCTTGACGGACAGACCGCTGCATGGGGAATAAAAGTCGGCGCGGTCGAAGTCAAACACCTTGACCTACCTACGGAAATGCGACGAGCAATGGCACGGCAGGCCGACGCTGAAAGGGAACGGCGAGCGAAGGTCATCCACGCGGAAGGTGAATACCAGGCCGCAGGCCGGCTCACCGAGGCAGCGGGACTTATGGCCGGCGAACCGACGACCCTGCAACTCAGGTTTCTCCAGACATTGACGGACGTTTCCACAGAGCACAATGCCACCATTGTCGTGCCGGTCCCCGTAGACCTGCTGGAGCAATTCATTGTTCACGGCCCACCACCCGTGAAAGGAAGAGCGGACGAGAGACAATCACAACCCACCAAGGATGCCGCGAAAGCCATTGACCCCAGTGAAACTTTCGCCCCCCTGTCGGAAGACACCCGCACACTGGTCAAGTACCTGGTGAAAATGTCGGTGTCCGAAGGAGTGTTTGCGGAATCCGAGAAACGCTTCATCCAGCGGGCCGTGGAGGGAATCCACGAAGCCATGAGCGCGGACCAATTCAACGAGCTGATCGCTGAGGCGTCACAAGAGTCTCTCGACAGAATACTCAGCAGCATTGAGAAGAAGCCCGCCGCGTTCAGGGAAAAGCTGCTCTACCTCGCTATCCTCGCAGCTACAGCCGATGGCACGGTGGCTTTACAGGAAAGGAAGATCCTGGCCGAATCACTACCGCTTCTGGGGATATCCAGGGACCGGTACGAAGAAATAGCAGAGGATGTGGTCGCCGAGTCTAGGGCCCCAAAAGACGACCGCGGACATAGAGATACAGATTAGAGTAGAGGGGTCAATTGTGAGGCGGACCACCCGAACCGCGCGTCACTTTCTTGTCTGTTCTACCAACCAGTCCTTGGCTTCTTCAAGGGTGTCGAACGGCTTTGCCACCTTAACCGCCAACTTGTTGTAAACCGTCATAAGCCGCTTCTGCATTTTGCTGAGCCCGACCAGCGCGGTCGCGGTGATGTAGGGCCTCAGGTTCACACCTGCTTCTTTGAACGCGGCGACAATCTCACGCGTTGCAAAGCCTCCCTCGACATTCAGTAGGTGAAGCTGATCCAGTGCCCCGGCCTCACCCAGGCCGACCAGGTCCGTCTCATTCTCCTTGATCTGCCTGATCAGATCGTTCCCCGACAACCCTCGATAGTCCATAAATAGGATGCGCTTACCTCTGTGGGTGATCCACTCGGTCCGTTCATTGACTTTCTCTGTCATGTTGTCCTCCCCCGGGCCGGATTGATCTTCATGGGCAATTCTACCACGTTCGAGTGGAATAGCTCAAATTGGAGAGAGAATAGGCCGGCGTTCATAGCTGTTTGCCTGAAAGTCCCGGAAAAGAACCACCCCCATCCAGGTCAACGTATGGGGTGGTTTGGAGGGGAGCCACTGCGCGTGGGGCGATTGAGCGTGTCCCGTACAGCTTACGTGATATGATAGCTGACGGGAGCATGACGTTGAAATGCCTGCCCGGCTAGGGCCTCCCCTCCAAGTCCATGCGCAGCGTGCGCCCTCTTTAGGCGCCCTGTCCGAGGCGAAGCCCCGGACCAGTGAACAACGGAAAAGACTTTCATGCTTCGTTGTGCCTGTAATTTCAGGCATGTAAGTTCCTGTGAAAATGAATCAACTATGACGAACGGTATCTGTGGGGTTGATTTCATACCAATGCGCGTTCAAACAAGTGATAAAGAGCACTGCTGGGCAAGCCGGCAGTGGCACCCAAGAACCCGATCTCACTCTCTTGATTGCGCATTGGTATCAGTCGTCCCTCCGGGACTCGGGTCTTGTCTTGTGGGGACCGGGTACCCCGGAATGAATTCCGGGGCTACTATCGGGAGTCCCTCCGGGACTCTTTTGAAGAAAGGATTCTGTTCCTATCAACCCTCATGCCTAAGGAAAGGGCACAGTAGGCCGGTTTTGTACGGCGCGACCGGCGGTCGCCCGAAAGGAGGGCACGACATTCCAAGAAAGAGGGGATTTCCATAGCAAAGTCTTCATTGTTAGCGAAAGCGCCGGCGCCACATCAGTCTTTCCGTCTGATGTCTTGCAGCCTTGGCCTTCCTGCCTTGTTCATGCTATGCTTGTACCAGCCGAACTCTATGCTGTTCACAAGCTGCTCCAAATTGGGGAGGACTCATGAAAGCCGTGTTGCCGCTTCTGGTATGCCTGTCTCTTGGTGTAACGTCGGCAGAATGCCGCTCGAATTTGCCGGCTGAGCGCGGAATCCATGACCGCACCGCCGCGGTTGCGATGCCCCCGGGCCACGGGACCGGCCTGATTGCACTTGATGCGGCGGGGCCCAATGCCGAGTCTTCTGGTCGAAAAGGGCCGGGCACCGGGAGATCTGCTGAGCAAGGCTCTTCCTCAGACCCGGGAGTGACCAAAAAGGAGACCGAGGTTCTTAGACTGAAGAAGCAGATAATCGAATTGCAGAACCAGGGGAAACTGGGATTCAACAAAGTGGTGCCGTGCAGTTCGGTCGAAAGGTTCGGGATCTATTCGCCACTCAAATCGGGCAAACCGCTCTCCACAGTCATTTTTTATGTTGAGCCCTCCAACTACGGCACGTTGGTCACAAAGGATCGATATATCATAGACTGTGTTGTTGATTTGGCAGTGCTGAACAGTGAGGGAAAGCTCATCGCGGGCAAGAAGGGACTCTTGAAAATCAACCGTGTCTCACGGTCTCCAATAATCGACCTGTATTTCAAGATCCGCGTAAAACTCAAGAAGCCATTGAAAAAGGATATCACGATCAGGACCCGATTGAGGGACAATATACGCAACGAGTCGGCCACCGCAACATACCGAATAAACGTACAATCAAAGGACAGGACAAGCCCCAGGGGAATATAGTGCGGGTCCGCATTCAACGTGGTTACGGGTGGTCATAAGCAGTTGGCGAAGACAATCCCCCTGCCCCACCCTCGGATGGATTATGGCAGTTGCCTACAATATTGGTAATCGTTCACCGGGCTTGAAGCGGTTCTGCGCCCGGTGAGAATGGAGGGGGAGACTCATCTCCCCCTCCAAACCTCCCCCATACGTAATTCCAGGAGCTTGTACGGTTCACGGTGAACGGTTACCAATAGTGACGTAATGGTGATTCTGAAGAAGAAATCCCACCTCGTCGCTGTCAAGTAACCAGGTGGGATTCTTTGAGAATTGTTGGTGCCGCGGGGCGGAATCGAACCACCGACACAAGGATTTTCAGTCCTCTGCTCTACCGTCTGAGCTACCGCGGCATTCGTGAAACGACGATGTTAATATCAATGAATGACTCTGTCAACGACTTTTGGTTCCAACTTCGTAAAGAGCTTCGGAGGTTCATCTGGTCTTGAGGTAGTCCTGAGCGATGTTCCGTATGCCCTTGTTCTGGAGCATGTGGAAAGTGCGCATCCTCTTGAGGTGCATGGGATTGAGCGAGCCGATGGGAATGTAGATTATCCTTTTCCCCATGCTCTTGGCCAGCTTCTTCCATCGGTCCGGGGGCGGTTTTCGGGCAACATACACCATGCCGGATTTCTCCGAATAAACGACCCCCGCAACGAGCAGGCGCTCCTGGCGGGTCGGGACAAAATCGAACTCCGGGTCGATCCAGATGTCGAACATCCTCATGGGCGGGTACGACATAACGAACCCGCCGTATTCCATTCGGCTGATTCCGGGACCGACAATCTCAGCGCCCGGGAGCGTTGAATAGAAAGCCATGTCCGACTCCTGGGAGTGTTCTCCCAGCCAGGTCATCTGAAAGGGATAGGCTGTATTTGTCCGGTCGTCGTCGAAGATCACCGCCACGGAACCGAATTCAAGCCCGCCCGGCTCATCCTTTTTCACATAGATCCGGTTCTCGTGAAACCTCCGTAGGGTCTCCCGAATATCCGGACCCGCTCCGAAATCCGCTACAAAGGGCTGAGCATCACTAAAGGAGGCCTGCAAGATATGATTGGCGTGTTTCATCAGGGTCTCGCCCCAACGTTCAACCTCCACATCCTCGGGCGGGTACGAGCATATGTCCACCGCGCCTGGATCGGCTGCTTCCCATTTGCGTTTAAGGTGTTCCTTCCACTTTGTAGAACTTACCGCCTTCATGCGGTATTTCCTGGACTTGCTGAAGAAAGTGCGAAGCTTCTTGTGCAGCACGATCTTGTGACCGTGAAACATAAGGCTGTCTTCGTCCAGAAGGACGGCGGCTGGATCCAAGGGGTCGTTGGCCCAGGCGTATTCCGAGAGGTACTCGTGAATGTGATAGGCAAAATCCTCATCCATTGCCGAACGTGCTGATGAAACAAGCTGGTACAGATCCGGAAGCAAATCTCCCTTGAAGCCCAGCCACTTTCTGAGAAACTTGGACCAGGTCACACGCACGTAGTCAGGAACTTCCTGGCGCGTCTGAGCCGTGAAATAGGCCGCGGACGCTTCCATGAGTGAAAGAATCATGTCGTGGCGATTCTCGGGGGATAAAGTCGAAGGATCTTGCCGCCATTTCTCGAATGTTTCTGTTATCCTGGGTATTTCCGTGAATCCCTTCTTCAAGGAATCAGGATGGACCGGCGCTGAAACAGCCGCTTTCACTCCGGTCCGGATGAGAGGAAGAGCTTGAGGCGTCTCCAGCAGTCGAAGAATCCCGGGAATGTGGGCAAGCCCTCCCACAAAGAGCACCCTGTCGTATTTTTCGGCAGCCTCCTGTAGACGAGCCGTCATGAAGGTTTCCCGCCGGGTGTTGTCTTCGTCGCTTTGGAAACCGGGGGCGCGTTTCCCCATCACCTGCTCAAGAAAGGTCTTCTGGCCTATCTTGTCGATCAAGTATGCGTCGGGCATCCCATCCCGGAAAAGAGGGTAACGCAGGGCCAGGGGATCAATGAACCAGAGCGGGATCGCGCCCTCCAATGCCGATCGGGCGGCCTCCTGGACCCCGTCCGAGCCCTCAAGGATGAGCGCTGCGTTCTCATTGGCCGCGGTCTGGTAAAGTATGACCGAATGATGCGGTAGGCCCCTGAGCGCGGTGGTGATCTCCTTGTACAGTGCGTTGGGGAGTTCAACACAGATGCAATCAGGCTTCTCGTTGCGGATGACCGTGTTCACCAGGATCGAGAACTCGATCCGGTAATGAAGGACACCGACGAGCGTGATATTCTGGAATCTGATGAGATCAGACCAGCGTTGGCCCATCAAGGGAGGCACGTTTCTCTCCGGTGACCTGCAAGAAAGATTGATTCAGGGCCCTGCGTTCGTCCAGCCGCCCATCGAAATTCAAGAGTCTGTGCGCATACCGGGCAATATTGAGACCGTCGCGCACGCTCAGATCATCATCCCTGGCGTGGGATTCCTGTAACATTTCAACAACATGGTTGATCAGTTCGTCTGAAGGGCCGTCAAGACTTCCCCTGAGAATGCGGAACTCCTCCTCTCTCGTGGGAAAGTCCATGTAGATCGCCGGCTGTAGCCTGGAGTGGATGTATTCAGGCACCTCGAATGTGGATGCGTCTTCATTCATGGTTACGCAGATCTTGAATTCCGGATTTGCCTTTATCTCCACTCCCGCGACTATGGAGTACACCGCGCGTCGCATGTCAAGGAGAGGCGCGACCGAGGCCCAGCTCTTTTCGCTCATCCTGTTGCCTTCGTCCAGCAAGCAAATTCCGCCCTTGACCATGGCCGTCACCAGCGGCGACGCTACATACCGAATCTTGCCGTTGTCCGCTATCACCGGCGAAACTAAGAGGTCATCGGGCTTGGTGTCCACGGTACACTGAAAGATGTACAACTCCTGCCGGAGTGTCTTGGCAGCGGTAATTGCCAGGGAAGTCTTTCCCACACCCGGCTTGCCCAGTATCCTCGGCTGCATGGGCGGATCGATGCCGTCATCGGACCATGCGGCCAGCAGCTGCGTCAAAGGCTCCTTCATCCCCACCCATTCAACATCAATTTCGGGTGGGTCCAGCAGGTGAATCTCCACCCCCTTTAGTTTCAACTTCTCAAAGGCTTCGGTCATGCGTCTACGGCTCCATTTGACTCACATTGTAGTCGGCGAACAACACCGACCGTTCGCTGCGAACTATAGTGATGCGTATTGACATTCGGTGCTGAGATCACCCTCCCCCTGCCCCTCCCGTCAAGGGAGGGGGGAGGAGTCCCCTCTCCCCTGGCGGGAGAGGGTTAGGGTGAGGGGGTTCCATCCGGAAAACCCATTTTCAATGCGTTGCACTATAATATACACAGATTCTAGGGGATCGACCTCGGAGTGTCAACAACGCGGCGAGTCCGTACCCGGTGTATTCACTGATTCATCTTCCGGCCCCAGCAACCAAGTGGTCCCGATTATGGGAACGATCTTGCGCCGATCCTGGGGCATCAAAATACCTGTCAAGAAACACGGCCGACAAAAGGATCATAGTCAGCGTCCAGGTTTCGGAGCATGGCGGCACGGGTCTTTTCCATGAGTGCCGCGACGTCATCCTCGGTCAGGCCCCGCGTTTCTATGGGATCGTCGATTGTCACCGTGACGTGCCCGGGCCGCAAGGCCAACGTATTCCTTGGGAGCACCTTAAAGGACCCGTTCACCGTTACGGGAAGAATCGGGACACCAGTATTTACCGCCAGCACGAACGCTCCCCTCTTAAATGGTTGAAGGCTGCCATCCCGGCTCCTTGTCCCTTCAACGAAAACGATTACGCTCCATCCCTGTGCCAGCTTCCCGCTTCCCTCCCGCATCTGCTTCATTGCCCGGCTGCCCTTGGATCTATCCAGCGTTATGCTGGCCCGAGCGAGCGCCCATCCCAACAGCGGTATCTTCAGCAGATCTTTCTTTATTGTCAATCGGAAAGGCACGGGCAGCGTGGAGGTCAGGGCAAAGCCGTCGGCGATCCCCTGGTGATTAGATGCGATGATGTAGGAGGTTTCCGGGACCACCTTGTCCGTGCCTTTAATCGAAAAAGTCAGCCCCATGGCTTTTGAGAGAATCCAGGACCACAACTTCATCAGACTGAGCATCGCTCCCGCTGAATGGGGCAGAAGGCTGACCGCCAGCAAGGACGGGGCCACGACAATTGTCGCCATCACGAGCACCACTAGCGCCAGAGCCCGTCTGGGCAACATCCCAATACTTGCAGCCAATTTCGACTCCTGATCAAGACCCGAATTATCACCCGGGCCCAAAGTACCACTACTAGCCCTGATAATAGTGAAAGAGCCTACCGTTTTCCAAGCAAAAAGTCGAGCACCTTCGTGAGCCTTCAGTTTCGGGGCGCGGACATATGCGTAAACTCATCGCTGGAATCCAATGTGTCCCGGCGGGACGCTGAGATAGTAGGCCGGCAATTCATTGCCGGTTTCTCGCCGAAATACAAGGACCCATGAGTCCCGGAGGGACGACTGAAATTCCTTCCTTGGTTGTCTGAATTCAGCCGTCCATCCGGGACTAGATCCGTGCTAATGACGCTTATACCCGGCGATGAATCGCCGGGCTACTATCAAATATTCCTCCGGAATATTCAAGCCAACCATCCTAAGTTAACGCATATGCCCCCCCGAAACTGAATGGTTACGTCGCCCCGTCACGACAGGCGACCACGAAGAGCCGCGGCTATGTAACCCACCTGGAAAAGATTGTGTTGGAGAGGAGGCGTCCCCGTTGAGTCAGAGTTAATCTTTCCTCATTCAGGCTGAACAGTCCCAGGTCGGCGAGGTCTCCGATGGTTTCCAGCACGAATGGGAGGGCCTCAACCCCGTAGCGCTCGCCTATCTCGCGAAGATCCAAGCCTTTCCCAAGACGTAGGCCCATGATCATGGCGTCCCTGAAACGGGTTTCCGCGGTCAGTTCAACTATGGAATCAAAGGGCAGCCGCCCTAGATCCACTGATTCCATGTATTGGCGCAGGTTCTCAATGTTGGAACACCGGCCTCGGCCGGTCATGCCGTGAGCCCCCGCGCCGAATCCGAAAAAGATGGAATCCTGCCAATATTTCAGGTTGTGCGCGCACTGGTGTCCGTCCCGAGCAAAGTTGGAAATCTCGTAGTGCTCATACCCGGCCGCTGCGGTCACAGAACAGATCCGATCGTACATGTCAGCGGCCAGATCATCATCAGGGCACGGGACCTTTCCTGCGTTGACGAGATGTTCTAGTTCCGCGCCGGCCTTGACTTCGAGTAGGTAGATGGACAAGTGCTCCGGGTCCATCTCCAGAATGCCCCTGAGGCTCCGGGAAACAGAGTCGAGCGTCTGGCCGGGGAACCCTGCCATCAGGTCCACGGACACATTGTCAAAACCCGCGGAACGCAGGTCCTCAAACGCGATGTAGGCATCCTTGGCCCTGTGGCGCCTCCCCATTAGTTCCAGTTCCGGGTCGTGAAGGGACTGCACCCCAAGGCTCGCCCGATTGACCCCCGCGCTCCTCAGCAAAAGCAAATCGGAGCGGGCCACTGTAAGGGGGTTAAGTTCTATGGTGATTTCCGGATCTTCAACGAAGCGGAACAATCTCAGGCATGCGTGTACCAGTTCCAACAACAGGTCGGTCGCTACCACTGAAGGCGTGCCCCCTCCGAGGTACAGGGAGTCGAAACGAGCGTTTCGGATCTGCTCTCCGAACATTGGGTCTTCAGCCCACAACTCCATTTCACGGACAACCCGGTGAAAATAGGCGGCCTCCTGATCGGGATCATGGGGATTGGTCACGAAAGCGCAATAATTGCACCGGCTTGTGCAGAAGGGAATGTGTATGTAGATGCCAGCGGGAGCCTTGTCCTCGGGATATGTGGGGTTGAACTCAATCATATAGCAGTTGCCAAAAGTTCCGACCGAATGGCAGGCTGGAAAGCCTGCCCCACATGACGGATACCAGTGTGCTTTCAAGGAGGGAACATCTGGCTCAAATCCGGAAGGGAGAAATCCCCCCTGCCCCCCTTTGCGAAAGGGGGGTGGTTCGGGTTCCCCCCTTTTGAAAAGGGGGGTTAGGGGGGATTTTGAGACTTTGTCCCTCACCTGTACACTATACTTCTTCGAACGCAACTTCGCATGGAAGTCCGGTGAAAACACCACCCCAATCCGGGACTACGTATGGGGTGGTTTGGAGGGTCGCGCAGTACGCGTGGGGCGATTGAGCGGGCCCGGGACAGCTTACGTGACCATGACAGCTGTCGGAAGCATGACGTTGAAATGCCGGCCCGGCTAGGGCCTCCCCTCCAAAGATGACTGGATTCTTAAAGTATTTACAGAACCGCTTACCTCATCCGGGGCGAAGCCACGGACAAGCTGCCCCAAGATTTTCATACTTCGTTGTCGCTTTTTTTGCGATGTAAGTTGGTATCATTCTCGATGTGCCGCTCTTGGCAGTGATTCACGAATCACAGTGTGGTTATCTTGATCTCAATACGACGGTTGTGTCGCCTCGCTTTGGGTGTGCTCTTCTTGTCAACAGGCTGGAACTCACCGAGCGCTGAAGCCCCGACACGTTGGGGAGGCACTCCTGCCGAGATCAGGTACCGAACTACCTGCATCGCGCGAGCCGACGACAATTCCCAGTTGGAACGGAACTTGGCCGATCTGACAGGCACGTCGTCCGTGTGGCCCTGTACAAGGATTATGAGAGCCAGATCCTTGGGAATCTTGGACGCCATCTCCTTGTAGATGCGTACGAATTTGTCCAGCTCCTTCTTACCGCCTTCGTTAATGTCCGTCCTTCCCGATGCAAAGAGGATCTCAGACTGGAAGACAAACCGGTCGCCCTCCACCTTGATGTCGGAGACACCCTTGAAAACCCTTTCCAGTTTCGCGAGGAATTCACTCCGATATCGGGCCAGCTTCCTCAGGTCCTGTATCTGCTTGTCCTTCTCGCCAAGCAGTTCTACAAGCTGTGTCAGGCGGAACTTCTTCTGGTCCTGAGACTTGGCTGCCTTGAGTTTGCCGGAAATCTCCTTGAGTCGAGTATTGAGCGTTGTTATCTGTTTCTGGAGCGCCGAGGCTTTGGTCTTGCCCGCGGTTTCCGATTTCTTCGATTCAGCGAGCAACCGGTTGAGTCGAACTATTTCCTTGATGTACCCGGCGATCCTCTTGTTCAGGGCCTTGACGCTTCGGTTGATGCTCTTGATCTTCCTTGACAGTTCTGAGATCCGGTCTACCTTGGACTTCAGATCTGTCCTGGCATCTGAAAGGTTTTTCCGCGTGCGCCCCAGATTCAGGTTGAGCCTGGATACGTGCTCTTCCTTCTCCTTGAGTGCAGCTGTTGTGTTCGACAGTCCGGAAAGAGCAGATTGTATTTCCAAACGCAGTGACGCAATGCCCTTATCTCTTTGTTCCAGCTGTGAGGTCTTGTCCTTGACCTCGGACAAGGCTGATTCCAGTTGCGTGCGCTGAGAAGCGATCAGCTTTTCCTTTTGCTCCAAGAGTGATGTCTTGCCGGCCACATCGGAGAGCGTCTCGGACAATTGCTTGCGGACAGACGCCAGCAGATCTTCGAGTCCTTCAGTCTTCTTTACCTCCACGCCCAACAGATTTTCCAGTCGGCCAAGCTCCTCGGCGAGACGGTCGATTGCCTCGCTCTTGAGGCCGTTCTCTTTGGTGAGGCGCGCTATCTCCTCCTTTTTCAGGGAAGCCTCACTGTTGAGCCGGTCCAGTTCCGCGTTCTTGCCGGTTATCTCCTTGGACAGTCGAGCGATGTCCGCGCCCTTCCGGGAAATCTCGTTGTTGAGCCGGTCCAGTTTCGCGCTCTTGAGCGCAATTTCCTTTGCCAGGCTGTTGATACGCTCGTTCTTCTCGGCCATCTCCGCGTTGAGACGCTGAAGTTCCGTGTCCTTCTTGCTTATTGTTCGGGAGAGTATGGTCTGAGTGATCGTAAAGAGAGTGACCACAAAGACAAAGGTGAGCAGCAGCCCCACCATAATGTCGGTGAAACCGGGCCATGGGTTGAGATCTTGCCGTGGAGGCTTCCTCCCGGTCTTGCGTCTCATTGCTGCTTCTCCTGGTTAGTCTTCGCTCTTGTCGGATTCCCGACTCACCAGATTCACGAGGAGGCGGTTAGTTTCCGAGATTATGCCGGCAAACTTGTCGGTGGTCTCACTTTGAAGCTCACGGAGGTCCTTGCCCACATTCTCCGAAGACTCACGGCTCAATCGCATCTCCTCAATCAGTGTCTTCATCTGATCGGGCAGGTCCGCCAGGGGCTTCAGGGAATTACGAATCTCCCGATGATACGCTCCAAGAGCATCGGGGCCTGGTTCCGCTGAAACTGGTTCGCCGGCGATTCCGGTCTCTTCCAGCGGCAATCGAGATCGAGCCATCCGCGCAAGAGCTTCAAACAGACCCAGAATGACCGCGCCTCCGAGCCCAAAGAGAGACGTGCTGAAAGCAGTGGACATTCCGCCCAGCATCCCGCCCATTGAGCCCTTGAGCTGCACCAGGAAGGCAGCAGGGTCATCGATCTTTGCCGGTTCCAGGGTCGAGAGAACGTCTTTGACTCCCGATACGGTGATCAGCAATCCCCAGAAGGTCCCAATAAGGCCCAGGAAGACCATCACTCCCAGGAGATAGCGCACGAAGACCCCCAAATATTCGCCGCCCTCCGGATCCGGGTCCTCCGCCCCGTGCTGCCCCGCGATCAACAACAACTCCACAAGGGCCAAAACCAAACCAACAACTCCGACCCCGAGAATCGTCCCGTTTATCCACGGACGAAGCATAAAGAATGGAATGAGATCCGCACGCGCCATGTAAAGACCGATAAGTATGGCAATGAGGGATGTGACCGCAATAACAAAGAAAGAAGGATCAGGCTTGGTGTCCGCGCTGCTCATTCAGATGCCTCCTTGTTCAAGGCCGCGGTCCGGCGTGTCAAAAACCGGCCGAGGCCAAGGCGATATTTCCCGATAATGTCATGAGGATTCTAGTCCATTTCCCGATCCGATGCAAATCGCGAGTGTTGATACCGCTTCGCGATTAAACAAGTAAAATATCGGGGCCTACGATGGGAGAGAATGGAGGGGGAAACAAGGGAACAAATGGACCGAACAAAAGAGCGGTGGCTTTAGGCGGCTACCGCTTCATTGTCGTTCCAGTTCAAATCCTTTGTTGGCTAAGGCCACCAACGCGTCCACCACATCCTTGTCATAGAGGCGGCCTTTATTCTTCTCGACCTCTTCTACGGCAGAAGCTTTCCCATTTGCAGGACGGTAGGGTCGATGAGAGGACATAGCTTCTACCACATCAGCGACGGCCAGGATCCTTGATTCGACGAGAATCTGGTCTCCTTGAAGACCATCCGGATAACCCGTGCCGTCCATTCTTTCGTGGTGTTGGAGTACTATTTCCGCGACCGGCCATGAGAATTCTATGCCTTTGAGTATGTCGTGGCCGGATCGGGGATGAGTCTTGATCATAGCGAATTCCAGTTCAGTCAGGTCCCCAGGTCTGCTCAGGATTTCTGCCGGTACGCACAATTTGCCGATATCGTGGAGTGTTCCAGAGACCCAGACACCCCGGATCTCATCCTCTGTGAAATGCATTTCCCTTGCAATTGCACTGGCCAATTCTGCAACTCGCCACTGATGACCGGCGATGTATGGATCTCTCATTTCAGCGGCGGTGGCCAAGGCGATGCCGGTCTGGTCCAACACTGATTCGAGCCTTTCAAAGCTCTTTTTGAGCCTGTCCTCAGCAAGTCGCCGCTGGGCTATTTCATGTGTCAAGTGATCATTAGCGCGCAGGAGTTTGGATCGATGCCTCATGTTCAGCATCAGTTGTTTCTTGACCAGCGTCAGATCCTCGATTAGTAGGAGTATCAGTTTGTGTTGACCCATCCTGATGGTACGAAAGTTGATGCGGCTCCAGACCTTGGAGCCCCCGACCTTCAACAGCGCTTCGGTGGCCTGCTGTCTGCTAGTGGAAAACGCCTTTTTCAGCAGTTCACGAGCCCGAGCCGCAGTCTCAGCATGAGGGAACAACGATGCGAACGGCTTTCCTTGAAGATGCTTGTAATCGGGTATGATCTTGTTCCAGGATCGATTGGCGTAGGCTATGTTCTGAGATTCGTCAACTAACAAGGCAGGAATCGGCAAGGACTGAAGTAACTGACCCAAAGATGTCGTGCTCATCCCTCGAAAATCAAAAGTTCCCGATTCAGTTACGCTATATTCATAGAGCTCGCCAAGATCAATGGTTCCCAGGTCGTGAATTCCGGAGGTCGGGAACTCTGTGAAGGAGTCATCGACCTCAACGCTAGAATGTAGTTTCTCGTCAGACATTATTACTTCTCACATCAAGATCCGGAATCATGCCCTCCACCCCAGTCTTATCGGGCCGCTCGAGTAATGATCCCTTTGTCCTGGTTTTGTTCCGACCAAGTCTAGGCTTCAAGTCTTCTCGATTTACGTCCTACAATGGCGACGAGAAGAAAAATCACATGCCAAGAATTGACTTGAACCAGCCTGTCACTATACTTCACTGTTGGTTCATAAGTCAATCGCAGAATCCCCCAGTTTGTGACCATTCACTTACGCGGGGGCACTGGCCCGATGTCATTGCGAGCGCAGCGAAGCAATCTCCTTCGCGCCAGGTATGGGGATTGCTTCGTCGTTTCATTCCTCGCAATGACACACGCGATGAGAGGATCTGCCCCCCGAAACCGAAGGCTTACCCCAGTTTGCGGAATTCCGGGGACACCATACTTAATTGTTGACCAAAATATCTTGAGGGCGGCCGAGTTAGAGCGTGTCTGCCAGTGCGGCAAAGAGGGCCGGTCATGATTCATCTGTCCCGGAGGTTCGCTGAATCTGTTTGCACCCCCTGAAGGCGACCGGACCTGTTGATAAGCTCGCATAGGCGCCAACAAGCATGTCGATGCTGCTCGCTGTCTCCGCCTGGAACTATCACCGTATCCTCAAGATCTCCCGAACCATCGTTGAGATGGAAAGTGCCCCAGACATCGCATCAGCCCACGCCTCCGGAGCCATACAAAACATTACGCCGGCAAGACGAATGAAATGAAGGAAGCCGAAAAGCAGAATTAAGTATGGTGTCCCCAGAATTCCATCCCCAGAATTCCAGAATTAAGAAGCAAGACCTGACCCCGATTCCAAAATTCTAAGTTTCTTGCGGAGGATAGCATGGGAATGCGGTCAGGCCTGAGATATGTGCTTTCCAGGGAATGGAGCCTGAGTCCAATCCCGTAGCAGGCGCCCACTCATTCATAGCGCCCTGCGGTTGATCATCCGGTGTTCACGGCCACGGTGGGCGGGTTGGGTGTTTTTCAGAGTCGGAACAATCGCGTTTGTGCGTACAGTTCGAGGAAAGCGGGCGACCAAATAGACATATGTTAAGTCACACCCCTGTCACCGGGGAATGGTGGATAACACCGGGAGCGCCTGTCCCGGATGTTCCGGGCATCAAGCAACCTCCACATATGTCTTTCTTCCGTAGAAACTGAGAATCTTCAGAGCGTCCCCCTTCCCACAGAGTTCGGGTTATTGATTAAACGTCAATTGTACCCACGCGCTGCCATTGCCCAACACACGAAATCCCCTAACCGCTCCAGCGCTCGTCCGCTGCACGAAGATTCTCACGCGATTCACAGACAAACCCGCAGCGGCCAGCGTTGACTGTATGCTACTGTCGGTCCAAACATAGGTATAATCGCTAGGAGTCGCCCCAGGGAAACTGTATGAGGGCGAAACGACAGCAGTCCCTAGCGGTGTCTCGGCGCCACCAAGGCCACCGTCCACGCTGGAGAAGTTCACAATGACTTGTACGTCGTTAGCGGGTCCCACCTGATTCTTGCGTAGTCGAACCGAAAGGCCGAGCGTTCCCGCAGGGTTGATGTCCGAGGCAGCCACTCCCCTATCACCCGTTCCATCGAAGGCCATGAGGCCCCGTCTGGAATTAGGCCCGAAATTCCGCCATAGCTCAAGGGTTGAATTGCCGCCAACCAGACGAACATAGTTACTCGGATTTGTTGGGGCTGTCCGTACCTGAACCGCAAACCCCGCGGCTTTGCTGACGACGGTCGAGGCTGGCTGCCAATACGCGCGCTTCACCGGCCTTGTCAACCTCCGCAGAAGATTCCGCGGGCTCTTAAAAATAGGGGCAGGCATAACGAACGGGCTCTTTCCCTCCAGCAGGGCACCCAACTCGAGGCCTAGGTTCACGAATCCGCCGACGGTGTGATAGGCACCATTCACTCGATCGTGGGCCGCCTCGTATCTAACTACGAACATGCCGTCGCGTGTCTTGAGTTCGGCACCGGCGCGGCCGCCATACACACCGGTTCCCGCGCTGAACCTGTATCCTGTGGCATGCAACCTTAGATCAGGGCCACCATTCCAGAGTTCGTGCGAATATCCAGCCTGGAAATCGTAGTTCTGAGGTCCTCGCCTGAAAGCGTTGGCCAACACATCGCTGTTGAAGAGATTTCCATACCAATTGAATGTCAAGTCGACTGCATCATTGCCTGGAAGCAATGCTGCCATCTCGAATCCGACGCTGCCCGAAGAATACCATCGGCCGCCTAATCTCGTGGTGTCGAAGAATCCATTGACTCCCAGCAGCGTATTGCCACCGCGTATGGTCCTATACCCGCCACCAAAGGAGAGATCAACCCTGTGATTCGCCCCCCGCGTCACGGTCTTCCAGAAATCCTGGAATTCTCCGTGTGCTTCTCCAAAGGCCGCCGAGTCTCTGCCAAGGCTGATAGGTACCAGGAAATCAGTGGTGAGCCGACCCGATCCAACAGTATTGCCAAAGCTGTACAGGTACCCCACTTGGAGATTGGGGATCTGCGGTAGAATTTCCTGGAATAATTGAGGCGTGAGAAGGATTGAATCCGAACTCCGAGGCCCTATAGCACTCGGCAACCCCAACGGATTGGACGGAGCAAGGTCGAGCCCGCCCCTCACCACAGACGGTGCGCTGTACGGGGACTGAGGAAGTCCCTGCGCCAACACGGTAGCTGACAGCGACAACATGATAAGAAGATTACAGACGATAAACGGTATTGATGGACAGCCCCGTTTCCCTACCATGATCCCTCCAAGACACAGCCCCGATGGCTCCTATTCCCGATGCAAAGGCACGGGGGCCACAGGAGCCAAATCGCATTGAACCCAGAATAGCTGGAGACTAAATCAATAGGCTTGAGAAGTCAATCTTTCTCAGTAACCTATCAGTTTCAGGGAGGCTTCGAAGGCGAGGGCAGACACATAGGTCTGCCCCTACGTCTCGGCCCAGACCCGTCATGGGGCACAGTGTACGGCGCGCACCTGTGTGTGCGCCCTCTTACCATCCGCTAGACTCGAGTAAGTGGTCGTTGCCGTCTGCCCCCGAATGACTGAATGGTTACCTTTCTCAAGCTTGCCGGTCAAGAATCGCATCGCTCCCTTTCCAGAGGAGGGACAGTGCGAGGGCTCTCGCTCTTTCTCAAGAAGATGTCTTCGCACCTCCTGTGCTCAGTCCTCAGTGGCTTTATGAATTCCTGAAGGGTAAGTGCGGAGGAATCTGAAACTTTTGCACTCGCCCGACCCTCTGTTCAGAATATCCCGTCAGAATCATCTGCTGAGAAGACCCAGGCGAACTTCCTTGACACCGGACCGAGTTTGACATAATACGCGTAATCGGAAGAATTGTGTAGAGCAGGATCAGCGGAAAGGCAACCAACAGTATGACCGAAGAAGCTCCAAAAAAGCGCCGTGTGTCCAGAAAGCCGCGCGCCTCCACGAAGCGTCCAGAGAAGGCGGAGGACATTGGCGCCCGTCAGGCCGAGGAGGACATACCAATCGCGGAAATCATTTCCGAAACCGACGTGGAGGCTGTGGCGTCGGTCGAGGTCCGGGATACGGATGCCCAAGCCCCGGAAGCCTCCCCGTGGGAAGAACCTGACCTCTCTATTTGCGACGCGTCCTTCAGTGATGTCCCACTCGTTCCTCCATGGCCGATCCCCGTGCTGACACTCATTGTCATTGCCCTGTTGCTGTAGGCCGCGGAGATCCCAATTTTCGTCCGCGCACAGGAAAATTTGACTGCTGCCGTTCGCTTGCCGTAACCAGTCACTTGCGCGGGGGCAATGGCAGGATGTCATTGCGAGCGCAGCGAAGCAATCTCCTGCGCGCCGGGTACGGGGATTGCTTCGTCGTTTCACTCCTCGCAATGACACGCGCGATGAGAGGATCCGCCCCCGGAAACTGAATGATTACCGCTTGCCGCATCCCTTGCTTGACATGCCCACTCCCATACGTTTACAATCTTATGGTTCTTGACTTCTACAGTTCCCAAGGAGGTGGCGATGGTGAAGGTCCTGGTTTCAGACAACCTGTCGGAAGTTGGCGTGCAGATCCTTCGTGATTCCGAAGGGATTGAAGTAGACGTAAAAGTCGGCTTAAGTCCCGATGAACTCAAGAGTATAATATCTGACTACCATGGGCTGGCAATCCGCGGAGCAACCAAGGTTACCGCTGATGTGATTGCAGGAGCCGACAATCTGAAGGTGGTCGGACGAGCCGGCACAGGGCTCGACAATGTGGACATCCCCGCGGCCTCCAAACAGGGCATTGTGGTGATGAATACTCCCGGGGGCAACTCGGTCACCACCGCGGAGCACACGCTGTCCATGATGATGTCCCTGGCGAGAAATATCCCCCAGGCCTATGCGTCCATGAAGCAGGGTAAGTGGGAAAAGAAGAAATACGGCGGGACCGAGATATTCCACAAGAAGCTGGGAATAATCGGACTGGGACAGATTGGCAAGATTGTGGCGGACCGAGCCATGGGACTCGGTATGAACGTGATGGGGTATGATCCATTCCTGTCAACGGATCAGATCAAGCAACTGGGGATACGATCCGGAACCCTTGGTGATATTTTCCGGGAGTCGGATTTCATCACCCTCCACGTGCCGCTCACTGACGACACAAGGGAACTGATCAATGCCGAAAACATCGCCAAGATGCGCGATGGGGTTCGCATCATCAACTGTGCCAGAGGCCCGGTAGTGAATGCGGAAGATCTTGCAGCGGCACTGGAATCAGGCAAAGTTGCCGGCGTGGCGGTGGACGTGTACCCGGTTGAGCCCCCCGTTGACAACCCCCTCGTGGGAATGGAAAGTGTCGTGTGTACGCCCCACCTGGGCGCGTCCACAAAAGAGGCGCAGGAGAATGTGGCGGTGGCGGTGGCTAATCAGATAAGAGACTATCTTATCGACGGTACGGTCCGAAACGCGGTCAATGCCCCCGCAGTCGCAGGGGAAGCCCTTGTGACTCTGAAACCGTACCTGGATCTCTCGGAAAAGTTGGGACTGTTCCTCGGGCAGATGGTGGAGACCGGGATCAAACGTATCGAAGCCCAGTATTCCGGTGATGTCACCGAGATGGAGTTGCGTCCAATTACCACATCATTTCTCACCGGCTTTCTGAGGCCGATTATGGGAGACGAGGTCAACCAGGTGAATGCGCCGATCGTGGCCGAAGAAAGGGGCATTGTGGTTGCCGAAACCAGCGAGAGCAAGGGCGAGAACTTCCTTTCACTGATTCAGTACAAAGTCATCACTGAGAAAAGGGAACATGTGGTCGCGGGAACTCTGTTCGGGCGGCGGGAGCCACGCATGGTACGATACGATTCCGCGGCCGCGGAGGTCGACCTTTCCGGCCATCTCCTGCTTCTGCGCGCCCTCGACAAGCCGGGAGTGATCGGAAGAGTGGGCGCGGTACTTGGAGACCGCGGCATCAACATATCTCATTTCCAGTTCGCTCGCGAGAAAGAGGGGGGAGATGCTCTGCTCTTTCTGAACACCGACTCCCCGTCCAGCGATGAAGCGCTTGAGGACCTGCGTTCCCTGGAGCACGTGACCGCTGTCCGCCGAGTAACAATCTGACGGCCGGCAAAACCGCGAATCCGAATTTGATCGGATTCGAACATAACCCATGCTGAACATCAAAGATCTTTCTCGGCCGGAGCTTCCTGTACAGGATAACTATGAACAGGCACTGAAGCTCGGTCTCGAAATCTTTAATCGCAGAGATCCCGGTAGGGTTGCGGAAAAGGCGGCAGCGCGTTTTGAGGATCGCAAGATTGTTGTTCCTCACATTCACAGATCTGTTGTTCTGAACGTGGACACCCGGGAATTCAGCGTTCGAGATAGTGACAGTGAGACCGAAGCTCCTATTTGGCTTGCTATCCTGACCCTTCACTATCTCAACAATGCCGACGGCAGACAGCCCACTGGAAAACTAAGGCATTTCAGGGAATTCAAAGATGGGCATTTCTATGAACCTGCGTTCAACCGAAGAACCAAGGAGATACTCATCCAGGTGTTCGGACACGAACCAGGGCCTATGATCGAAGCCGGTAAAAAGATGGGGGGATCGATTCTTGAGGATGGAGACGCGTCGGTCAGGCTCTCCTATTTTCCCTGTCTGCCCATTACTTGCATTCTTTGGAAGGGAGATGACGAGTTTCCACCCGAGGCGAGTGTGCTGTTTGACGAGACCGCGGATCTGTTCTTCAGTGCCGAAGACATGGCCGTCGCTGGACAGATGGCGGTCCTGGAACTTCTCAAGGCAAGTCGCGGGTGAGTCTTGGGGCCGGCGCCTTGGCGAACAAGGAGGACTTTTGTATGAAAATGGGTGCAATCCAAAGTCCGCCAAATGCTGTCACCTGCGAACATCCAAGAGGGCGACGCATGCGTAGCCCCTACGGCCGGGACCCCGCGCTGTACGTACATTTTCATGCTTGGTAATGCCCTTCCCGGGCATGGGAGTTCATAGGAATCGCGGCCAAGCGAGTAATAGTCAAGCACTGCCGGGCAAGCCGGCAGTGGCACCTAAGAACTGATTCTCACTTTTTTATCGCATTGGCCCAAGGCCCAAGCCCCGCGCACCCACAAGCGAGCGCACGAGTATTGTCATGAAAATCGCGGTTTCCGGAAAAGGCGGAGTTGGGAAGACGACACTCAGCAGTCTGCTCGCCCGCTATTGGGCTTCAAAAGGATATAGGGTTTTGGCCGTGGACGCGGACCCGGACGCGAACCTGGGATCCGCGCTGGGTATCGACACTTCGGGTATCGTCCCGGTGGCAAAAATGGATGAGCTCATCCATGAACGCACCGGCGCTCAGCCCGGAACCGTAGGTGGGTTCTTTAAGATGAACCCGCGTGTTGACGATCTGCCGGAATCCTTGGGCCGCGAGAGCGATGAGGGAGTTCGTCTCCTGATAATGGGAACCGTAAAAAAGGGCGGTGGCGGGTGCGTGTGCCCTGAAAGCGTTATGCTCAAGGCCCTGATGAGCCACCTGGTTCTCTATCACGATGATCGCGTGATAATGGACATGGAGGCCGGGATTGAACATCTCGGCCGCGGCACGGCTCAGGGTGTTGACAGGCTATTGATCGTCGTAGAACCCGGGCGCCGAAGCCTGGAGACAGCGGCCAAGGTCCGTGATCTGACGGAAGATATCGGTCTGAACAGACTCGCGGCTGTTGGGAGCAAGGTGAGGAATCGAGAGCAGGAGGAATTCCTGCGTGCCAATCTGGACGGAATACCGTTGATCGGCACAATCCCGTTCTCCGAGGAGATTGCCGAAGCGGACCTGGAGGGCCGTCCCTCTTCGCTCGAGGAGCCGGTGGTTCGAGCGGCCATAGAACAGATCGCCTCCCAGATGGAACCTGACGATCGATGAATCCCGGACCAAGGACACAGCGACATTGAAATCGGCTGTCAGTGACTTATAAAGACTAACAATAACAAGGAGGTATGCATGTCGGCCAAGATCATCAGTGGGACCGAGGTATCCCAGCAACTGAAGGACGAAATGAAGGAAGAAGTTCCGGGTTTGAAGGCTCAAGGTGTTGAGCCCTGTCTTGCCGTCATTCTTGTGGGCGAGGATCCGGCTTCCAAAACCTATGTGGCAAACAAGAAGAAGACCTGCGATTACATTGGGATTAGGTCCCTCGAAACAAAGCTCCCGGAAGATGCCGGCAAGGAACAGCTCCTTGAGGTGATCGACGGATACAACAAGGACGCGTCGGTTCACGGCATTCTTTGCCAGCTCCCCTTGCCCAAGCACATCCCGGAAACGGAAATTCTTCGCGCCATACTGCCGGAGAAGGACGTGGATTGCTTCCATCCCTTCAATGTCGGTCTAATAAACATCGGCGAAGTTCGTTTCCTCCCCTGCACTCCTGCGGGCGTCCTGGAGATGATCAAACGCGGCGGATTCGACACCGCCGGCAAAGACGTCGTCATCCTCGGGCGGAGCAACATCGTGGGCCGGCCGTTGTCCAACATGCTCGACCAGAGGAACATGAACGCCACGGTCGCCATGTGCCACACCCGGACCAAGGACCTCAAGGAACGATGCCTCAGGGCCGACATCATCATAGCGGCCATCGGCGTTCCCGAATTCTTGAAGGGTGACATGGTGAGCGAGGGCGTGGTGGTCATCGACGTGGGCATCAACCGCGTGGACGCGGACAACGAGCGGGGCTGGAAACTGGTAGGCGATGTGGCTTTCGACGAGGTCAAGGAAAAAGCCGCGGCCATCTCTCCTGTCCCCGGAGGAGTGGGACCCATGACAATCGCCATGCTCATGAAGAACACCCTGACCGCGGCCAAAGAAACCATTCAGTAGAGTCTATTCTCCAAGGGGGACCTATCCGGGTCCCCCGTTTCCGCGTCATACTCCTCCCCGGCTGCCGCCTCTACGGGATTAGCAGCCCCGAGTTTCGTTGCTATAATGATGCGCATTGATATTGGGTGTTAAGGTGACCCTCCCCCTGGCGGGAGAGGGTTAGGGTGAGGGGGGGCAGCCGTACAACCCACTTTCAATGCGTGGCACTATATATCTCCAACCCCAGTGCTTCACGTATCTTGTCCTTGATCAGACCTTCGGCGAATTGAAGAGCGAACCGGTTACGTTCATCGTACGCGCTTTCCACCCCGACCTCGACATCCGGCATACCCGCAATGTCTCCGTCCAGGGCCTTCACCTTCACGGTGAAGAACCCGTACGGCTCACAATTGTCTCCCCACGTCCTGTGGACGAGCTTGTCAAGTTGAAAAACGTCCTTGCTGACGACTGAAATCCATTTGCCGTTGAGGACGAACTTCTCAATGTGGCCGACCCGCTCAATGATCCGGTCTACGGAGACTTCGGCTGTAACATCTTCCACTTGGACACGCACTTCGGTCTTGGTACCGGTGCCCAGACGATTCCGCCGGTCATCCGTGTGCTGACTTGATGCCGTGGCAAGGAGTTCTAGAAGCCGATCCGATATGTTGGACATCTCGGTCTCCGTCAACCAAGATACCCGATCGAATTGAATGCTTCGATCAGGCGTTCAGGTCTATGGATTGTGTGGTTAGGGCTTGTCACGAAATAAGTACTACAACCGATGAATCCTGAAACCTAGCCGGAACTCATTACCGTCATTCCGGCGGAAGCCGGAATCCAGGCTTCTTCAAGATTTTCTGGACCCAAGCGCCTGCCCCGGACTACGATCCGGGGTTCGCCGGGGTGACGACACAGTGGGAATTGAGACGTTAATTTTCTGACAAGCCCTTATGCCGGCCCCCGTGATCATTGATGCGGCGTTTGGTCTTCGTAGTTCATTGTCTACGCCTGATCGACACACCTCTCATGACTGCTCTGCGTTGTTGTTCAGGTATGCGGGTGAAGTGTTCCACAGCGGCGATGATCACTTCCCTTGGAGATTCCCCAAGCCTGTCCGCGATTTCCCTCACTTTCGTGATCAGATCGTCCGGGAGGCCTAGAGTTTCGTCTGCACGGGCTTCTTGCACGCGTTATCACCTCATTGGGATTGCGATGGACCCGGGGGATCCAGCGCTGGTTCCGAGCCATCTTCCACATGGCGACCGACGTCGGTTCTGAGTCCGGGCCAGTTGTCTTTCCATAGGAACCAGACGCCCAGAAGGGAAACTCCGATCATAGCCCACCACTGTGAGATGAGCCCATGGTCGATTGTCAGCCAAGTTGAGTCACGCAGACCATCGTACAACGCGTGGTACAGGGTGACCACAGCGAGACTGGCAGAGACTGACCAGAAGTACGCAAACACCACTCCGTGCAGCACTCCTGATACCACACCCACTGCGAAAACCCACGGCATTGTGAAACTGAGAGGCAGGCCGCTGACCCTTGCGAGTTCTCGTCCCAGTATTATCATGGGAACCACCATAAGAGGCAGCTGCCACATGCACCAGGCAATCGCCTGCACCACTACCGCCTTGCCGGCAGGCCAACGCCGGGCGAGTCGAGGCAGCAAATACCCTCGCCAGCTGAACTCCTGACAAAACGACACCACAATCAGTAAAGGAAAAACAACAAGAAAGGTCACTCCCAGCCTGTTAAGTTCCAGCAGGTCGGGCCTGGCCCGTGTGCCCAGAGCAATGTCCACCAGAATCGGCACACACCACAGACCCAACGCGAGCAGGATGACTACCAGATGATGGCGCAGTCTCCCAAATGTCCACCCCGCGCCTGCCAGGCCGTCCTTAAAGACATATTTTGCTGCAACATAAGTCCCCACCCCGACCATGATCATGGATACAAAGCTACCGGCAATGACGATCATCCACTCTGATCCCCATACGAGTGGGACTAACTGGAAAGGCCATGACACACCGAAAACGATGATCAGGTAGATACTGAGGGAAAAGGGTCTAGTTGCGGAAGAAGGGTTTTGCGCGTCCACCACTGCTCTCCTTTGTTGCGCTCCGGCGCACTCGCCGACTCAAATACCTCACATGGCAAAAAGAATAAGGGCGGCTTCGTGAGCCCGCGTTCGCGCGTATCTGGGAGACGCGTCAGACACCAATCCTGTCGGCGCCGATCAAGGGATCCTCGGATACACCGTGAGCAGCCCTCGACCTCGCTCCACGTCCTTTGCTATCTGTCCCTTCAATTCTTCGACATTGTTGAATTTCTTTTCCGGTCTGAGCCTTTCAACCAGATAGACCTTGATGGTCTCCCCGTAAAGATCGTCGTCAAAGCCCAGGATGTGCACCTCGTAGGATACCTTGCGGACCTTGAAAGTCGGATTCGACCCGATATTCATCACAGCCGGATAGGTCTTGCCCTGCACTCGACAGTAAACCGCGTACACACCGTCGGGGGGATGTAGTTTCGGTTCAGGCTTGATGTTGGCGGTTGGGAATCCCAGCTTCTTGCCCCGATGGTGTCCGTGAATTACGCGTCCTTCAATTGTGAACTCACGTCCCAACAGCCGATTCGCCTCGACAATTTCGCCCTTAATGAGATGATCCCTGATTCTGCTGGAAGAGATTCGAACCTGATCCACCGCAATTGACGGAACCGTGTGAACCCGGAATCCCAATTCCGGACCCAATTGTTTCAAGGTCTCCGCGCTTCCGGATCGTCCTTTCCCAAACCGATAGTTCTCTCCAACGAAAACATGTCTGGCCCCGAGTTCTTCCCTGAGTAGACTCCTTGCGAATTCCTCCGGGGTCTGGGCCGCGAATTCCAACGTGAACTCAGCCAGGATGAGGACATCGATTCCAAGATGTTCCAGAATTTCAACTCTTTCGCTCAAAGTTGTGATCCGCGGGATTTCCGGGGCCTTGTTAAGTACAACGCGAGGATGGGGATCGAAAGTGTACACGACCGCATCATGGTTCTTGCCGCTTGCTGCGTCTACAGTGCGCCTGAGTATCTCCTGATGTCCCCGGTGGACACCATCGAAGTTCCCGATAGCCACCGAAGGCGAATTCAAACGTTGATAGATCTTCTCACGTACCCGAATTAGTTCCATATTTTACACTTGCGGCATCGCGAACTGACTTCCCCGGCGTATCGCCTGACTCCCACGTCTTGCGGAGCCCACAACGGCCAAGCTTCAATCACGGGATTCCTCAGTGTCCCACTTGGGTTTTTGGGGTTCTTCGGCTTCTTGGGGTTCTTCCGTATCATCAAGGGTGCCTTCGGCAAAAGAGTCGTACGGTGGTGACTCCACCCTGTTTGCGGTCTCCATTTCAGCGGCCTTCTCTTCCAATTCACGGCGAAGGGCCTGATTATCGTCTTCCAGTTGCCCGGTCCGTTCGCTCAGCTTGTTGAGAACCTCCTGGTGTTCCTTGTCGGTCCGTTGCATTCGTTTTCTTTCCTTGACCCAACCCAACTGGGTTACAAGATCCCCGAGCGCGGCAATAATGACGCCCAAAGAAACGCAGAAAGTAACCAGTTCCCAGAATGCCACACGGATCGGCTCACTCAAGCCGTAGTAGCTGATATTCATCGCCACATCTTTGTTTTTCATAAAGAAAGAGAACACCAGTATTACAAAGGCCAGTTCGATCAGGCGCCTGATCAGCTTCATCGTTCCTCCTCCTGAGACTACCCGGGATACAGTCGTCGAAAAGCCTCGCGCAATTTCCCGCAGGTGCTGCGCAGATGCTCAGGGATGACCTTGATGTCGGCAAGAACGGGCATGAAGTTCGCGTCACCCCTCCAGCGGGGAACCACGTGATAGTGAAGGTGCTCTTCAATTCCGGCCCCCGCGGCTTCACCCAAGTTGAGGCCCACATTCAGCCCTTCCGGGTTCATCACATCCCTGACCACGTTGATTGACCGACATAGTTCCTGTGTCAGAAGACTGTTCTCGTGTGCATCAAGGTCACAGATATCTGACACGTGCCGGTATGGACAAACCAGCAGGTGACCGTTGGCATACGGGAATTTGTTCATCATGATGAAGGCGCCCTGACCTCGATGAACAAGAAGGTTTTCATCATCACTGTCCGCGGCAGGCTTGGTGCAGAAGATACATCCGGGTTCCTTTTCTTCACCAAGGATGTAGTCAATTCTCCACGGCGCCCAAATCCTGTCCATATTGGGCTCTCCATATCTGGGGCACGAACACACGGAATCAGCCGTGAATTCGCCGTCGTACATTGCCCCGGGGCACCGATCATCACTCAACGGAAATGATGCGGGCCTCCACATTGTCATCAACAATCTCAATCAGTCCTGCGGTGGCTTTACGTCCGTAATTGCCCGCGGACGCGGTTCCCGGGTTGAATACTCGGCTTCCTTGAACCTTTCCCCAAAACGGGACATGAGAATGACCGTACACTATCAGGTCGGGCTTTTCCGGCCCGAGCAGCGCGACAATTCTTTCCTCCAGTCCTTGCTTGGCCCCCCACCCGTGTACCAGACCGATTCTCTTACCCGCGACTTGAAGCAACCGGGTCTGAGGAAGGGTTCCTGCAACCTCGTAGTCATCCATGTTCCCGCAAACGGCCACAACTCCCCTTGCCTCAAGATGCTCCAAAACCTCCCGGGTTACAATGTCACCTGCATGTAGAACCAGGTCCGTTTCCGAGAACATCTCGTCAAGGATGAAGTCCAGTGCCTGGTCCGGACTCCTCAGATGAGTATCTGAAAGTACGCCGATTCTCATCCCGCCCGTTCCTCGGCCGCCAACCGATCACCAGACCCGTTCGCGGACCTTAGTCGCAAGTCTCCGCCGACTACCACCCTGTTCCCGGCAATCAGCACAAGCCCTCCCACTTCGGTGTAACTTTCAACCCGGTCCAGCACCGACGAAGCGTGCTCTCCCCTGGCCAACCTGGTACCGATGTCCCGGGCAAATGCCGATGCCCAAGCCGCGCATCGGGACAGGACCGTTACGGCATGTATTCCTCTACCAGGCACAAAAGTGGAGATACCGTAGGGATGATCGAACGAGGGCAGATCCAAGACCAGTTTTTCGTGAAGAGGCGATCCCTCTGCATAAAGATACGCGTCCAAGCCTCCAGAGCATCTGACCGAAGCATCGCCTCCGCTGGCTACTACTAGATCAGCGGAGTCCGAGGCCAGGTCCCGGGCCACGAAATCGGCCATCGCGCCGCTAATGCACGCCATAGGAGGCGCCCCCGTCGCACGACACGATAAATCACTAAACCTCACGATCTCGGGCGCGGATGCGTAGATTTCAATCGGGGCCGAAGTTTCCCGGAAGGCCGGATGCTGTCGAAGATACTCCTCTATTTGATAGCGGTACCTGAAAACAGCGTCCTTGGCTTTGCCGCTCAGATCACTTCGTGCCTGGATTCGGAGGTTCGTCTCCCTCACGCCAATCCTGAAGCTCACAGACTTGGTGAGACGGAACCGATTGAAGTAATCCTTCCGCTCATAGATGTGGTACGTTGACTGCATCTCTCCTACTCACCATTGCTGGTCGGCCCGGCATTTCTTAGTCCTATGGCTCTCCGGGCTTGAAGCGGTTCTGCGCCCAATGAAAATGGAGGGACCACCAACCGGCTCGCAAATCGGCCCTACGCCTGGTAGCTCCCCCATACGTAATTCCGGGAGCTTGTACGGTTCACGGTGAACTGTTGCGGCTCACTTATACGCGATTATTCATTAGCCCTCGCGGCCGTGTCAAGGACAATTTCTCATACACGGTAATCCCTCGGTTACCAAGGGGATTGAAATGGCAAGGGCACACACATTGAGCCTGCCCCGGATCCCGGATAGTAGTCCGGGACGGCCCCGATCCAGGGTCTGTCCCTACGTCCGGGCTCAGGCCCGCGCAGGGGCAGAGTGTGGGGACGCTTCAGCGTGCCGCGCAAAAATTGTGAGGCGCCGGTTATCCGGAAAGCCCTCACTCCAGTGCTCGATTCGCAAATCATTCTCCACTCCCACAGTTGGTGATAGAAAAGCGCGGGACACGGCGCTTCTCACTCCGGACCGACCGCCTCTTTACCATCACTTGTACCCGGAGTCAGCGGGCTTCCTGGTGCGTAGGTATTCCAGATCGTACGCCCTGATCTGGCTGCGAGAACTAAGAAATGACATCCAGTCCGTCTTTTTTCGCTCTACAGTGATCAACCGAGGCCTTGAGAAACCAGAAAGCCGCTTTACGGCAAAATCCGTTATCATCCCCTGCACTTTTGGAGTGCCCCACTGTCTTTCGAGAGAGTCACCGTTCCATGCCAGACCGACCACTTCGCCTTCCGTGAACATGCGCATGTTGGCCAGCATGCGGTACGTAGTGGAGCTGTGGACAATGGCAAGTATTTCGTACTTGCCGTCATGGTCAAGGTCCATCGCAGCAATCCTCGGCCTGAAGTATGCCTTCTCGGACCCAAGATCAAGATCTCTGGACGCGAATCTCTCCTCATGCCCCCTCAGTCTGAGGACCACGTCGGAGCCGCCATAATAGTCCTGGGAAAGGTAGATTCGCTTGCCTGACGGCTCGTACAGCCTCAAATGGTCTTCACGGTCATAGACTGCGATTATCGGCTTTCGGGTTCCGTCGAAGTCACCAATGGCAAAGCCGAAAATCGGGATCTTCAGGGGGAGACCGAAGCGTCCCGTTGATTCGAGATCATCTCCCCGGTCGTCCAATCTGAAGATGGGGCCGTCGTAGATTTTGGTCAGAGCCTTTCTTTGACCCAAGAGCATGGGCCCACGGGTCGGGTAATCTACTATTCTAAGGTAATAATCAATATTGCTTATAATGGGCGTCAGCTTGCCCCCCCTGTACACCAGCACAAAGGAAGTTATGGAGCCGCGGTTCTGAGCGCTTACATATATTCTGGCTGGACCCTGCTTCCTGATCTTGGCAACATCCACACCCTTGAGTTCGAGCGATCCCGCATCATATTTGGTGACCAGGGTCAGCAGTCCCCCGGAGAACCGATACAGGTACACGCTGCTGGGACCGATCAGCACCACATCATTGCTTCCATCTCCATCCACATCCCCGATCCCCATTCCAATGGCAAGGATATTGAGATCTTTGCTTCGCCACACATCATCGAGTGCGCTCGGTTTCTTGGCGGGCTTCTCGGCCGACTCGGCGGCATTGGTTTCCGTCCGATCCCTCCCCCCCCTATCTGCAATCAGACGCGTCGCTATCTTGGTTCGCTCAGAAAGCGCGTTCCCCGCATTCAGACACTCCACTGAGTCGGGCCCGCCGGGGCAGGCCGGCGCAGCGCGGACCAGATCCGACCAAATTTCGTTTTCCCAACACGGAATGAAAAAGGCACAGAGCAGACACGAAATGCAAACACAAACAAGCCTGGATGAGAATCTCATGTCCTGCACCTCCGAAAAGAGCAGCATCCCAGTGGGAAAGCCGCCTCTGTAATCAGGCTGAATGAGTCAAGTGTACCGCGACCAAAACCGGGAGGTCGGGCAATTACGCTACGGATCCGAAATCGGCCGAATCAACGCGCCAAATGGGAATTCTCCGCCGAGAAAATTTCCTCAAGGCCCCATTTCGATGCCACCGGTACTGGGATTCATGGATTCCGGCAGATCCTTTTCCGTGGAGTTTCTCCAGCATCAGAACCAGGCTTTCTGACTGATGTATCTTTCTCCGGAATCGCACAAGACTGTGACCACAACCTGGTCGGGATCCAGCCGCTCCGCCTGGCGAAAAGCTGCGCAAACAGCAGCGCCTGATGAGAGGCCGGCGAATATTCCCTCTTCTTCGGCCATCCACTTGACCGCACCAACCGCTTCTTCATACTCTACAACGCCCACTTCGTCAATAATCTCCGAATCGAGTACACTGGGAATGAAACCCGCACCTATCCCCGGAATCCTGTTCGGGCCCGGATTTCCGCCGGACAGAATTGGAGAATCTGCCGGCTCTACCGCGACTATTCGAGCCCCCGGGCTCCTTTCCTTGAGCGCTTGACCCACCCCGGTGACAGTACCCCCAGTCCCCACACAGGCGACGAACACGTCGGGTGTTCTTTTCAAATCCCTGACGATCTCCACCGCGGTTGTCCGCCGATGAGTTTCGGGATTTGCCGGATTCCCGAACTGATTGACCATGGCCGTATTCCTGCCCGACTCAACTGCCTCGGATGCTCTGTCCAAAGCGCCTCCCATCCCGTCGGCGGCCGGTGTCATGACTATCTCCGCGCCGTAAGTGGCAAGAAGCCGCCTTGTCTCCGGCGGAACCCCCTCCGGCATTACCAGTGTCAGACCATATCCCCTGGCCGCGGCCACCAAAGCCAGGCTAATGGCCGTGTTGCCACCTGAGGCCTCCACCAGGGAATCTCCCGGTTGAATAAGGCCTGCCGATTCCATTGCTTCTACCATGGCAAGACATATGCGATCCTTTACCGACCCTCCGGGATTCATGAACTCCAATTTGGCCCAGACCTGCCCGCCTCGATCCCTGGTCGCTCCTCCCAGCCGCACCAACGGTGTGTTGCCGACGAACGACAATAAACAATCACGATCATTCATGGAATAGTTCCGTGGGATTATAGGTTAGATGAAATACATGTACTTGTGGTCCAGTTCCCTGGTAACACCCCGCTTGCGCGCCAGAGCGCAAAGGTCTGCAATGCTCACTGAGTCGTAGTAGTCGACTAAGAGCTTCTGAGTCTGTTTCCAAACGTCTCTGGTGATACAACTCTCTTCGATCTCGCAATCGTCTCTTATTTCAGGGTCATCAGACAAGCATCGCACCGGAACAATAGGGCCTTGAGCAGCGGTAATAATGTGTCTAACAGTGATTTCGGCCGCGTCTCTGGAAAGCATGTATCCTCCCCGGGGGCCGCGCCTGCTCTTCAAAAGGCCGGCCTTGAGGAGCGTGTTGAAGATCTGTTCCAGGTACCGCTGAGAGATCTTCTGCCGCCTCGATATGTCCTTTATCTGGGTGGGTTCCCCGCCGCCGTGGTAGGCAACGTCAAAAAGAGCCCTGACCCCGTATCGACTCGTGGTAGTAATTCGCATCACAATTCCTCACTTTGCGTAGCAACTGTACTATCTGTATTAAACCTTACCGGCGGTGTCAAGAAAATTCAGGTCTCTGCCACAAATAAGGCACAAGAAAGATGAGGGATTGCACCCCCCAAATAAATCGTGAAATCGCCCCCACGCCGGAGACTCGCCACCTAGGCGGCATTTTTAGGTTCCGTTGTGCTTCGCAGCGCTCGTATGACATCTCAACAACAACCCGCCAAATGACTGAATGGTTGCGGGGCAGCGATCCGCTGCACTTGACATAGAGCCGCGATGAATTATAAGGAGTACAGGCGGTGTAAACTTGTCACGGCAGGAAGATTTGACAGGGGCCACCGGTCATGGTAGACTTATTCTTTTAACCCGCAGAGAGGTAGGCATGGGGAGCGTAGTAAAGAAGAGAAGAAAGAAAATGCGCAAGCACAAACACAAAAAGCTTCGCGCAAGACAACGACATAGAAACAAGTAAGACGAGACGTCATGACCGAATGGGGGCTTTTTACAGCGTCCGACATGTCGACGATCGCGAGAGCGACCGCGCTGGCGGAGAGGTTGACGCAGGCGTACTTTGGTCTAGCGCAGGACGAGTGGACAAATTGGCCGTGCGGCGTGTTCACTCTGAAGCAGATTGACCATGAACTGTACCGGGAAGACACGTTTGCCCAAGTGATCCGGTACCGGGACAGTTCGCCAAGAAGCGGGGACAACCGGCAGGCGGACGCGTTTGGGATCGTTCTACAAGATCCGAACATTCTCCAGGCCCTCTTAAGGTCCACAGATCACGACTTATGGACCATCGGGCTGTTCTTGCTTACTCACGAGTTGATTCACATTGTCCGCTTCCGCAGATTCAATGTGGATTTTTTCGCATCAGAATCCGACAGGGACCGGGAAGAGGAATTGGTCCAGGAAATGACCCGGGAAATACTTTCCGGGGTGAGCAACACAGATCTTATTCTGAGTCTTTATGGACCCAACTTTGACAGAATAGACCAGGTAATCCGACCGGATGAAGGAGTATTGAATGCCCATATACGAGTACCAGTGCGGGAACTGCGGTGTTGAATTCGAGGAATGGCAGAACATTTCAGATGCCCCTGTGGACAAGTGCCCGCAGTGCGGAGGTCCGTCTTCTCGGTTGATTTCCCAGTCCACCTTTATACTCAAGGGGACCGGGTGGTATGCCACTGATTACGCGAAAAAGGACGGAAACAGCCACGGAAAATCCTCCAGGGCCGCTGAGTCTTCGTCCAGCGAGAAATCTTCTTCCGGATCCAAAGATGCTTCTTCGGACTCCAAGACATCTGCGGCCAAGTCATCGGACGGCTCGGATTCGTAAAGCAAATCATCGGGGCCGCGGCCCCATTTGTGCAGCAGGATGCAATGAAAATCAAAAAACTCGCGCATTTGGGAGTCGTAGTTAAGAGCCTGGATTCTGCCCTGGAACTCTTCACCCAGGGGCTTCCCCTCGAAATGACCCATACTGAAGACTACCAGGGGATGCGCGTGGGATTCATTCCTGTTGGCGAAACCTGTGTTGAACTCCTGGAGGACGTCTCGGGTTCTTCGGCCATAAAGAAATTCTTGGACAAAAACGGAGAAGGCATACATCACATAGCCTTTGAAGTGGATGACATCCATCAGGCCCTGGATGAACTGAAGCAGAAGGGCGTTAAGCTCATCGACGAGACCCCCCGTGCAGGCGCTCACGGAATGACCATAGCGTTCTTGCACCCCAAGGTCACCCACGGAGTCCTCATTGAGCTGGTCCAGCCCGTGACCAATCCCCAATAGGAAGCTGCTGTAGAGTCCGATCCGTACGAGGCCGACCTTCGGCCTTGACCGCTGAATTTATTGCGGTCCCTTTCGGCCTGATGATCCGATTTCAGCGTTTTTCCGGACCATCGTGGCGACTGATCCTCGATTGTCCGGGCAAGATTGAGTTATGATATTAGGAGGTTGTAACAATGGCGGACGTTACCATGCCAATGAACGGTAAGGTGATTGACGTAAAAGTGGATGTAGGCCAGACGGTGAGCGAAGACGACGAGGTGGTCATCATCGAAGCAATGAAAATGGAACTGCCTGTGGTAACCCCGGCGGGAGGAACCGTCAAGGAGATAAAGGCCAAGGTGGGCGAGTCTTACCAGGTAGGCGACGTCCTGGCAATAGTCGAATAGGAGTTCGGATCAACACGATGATTCCGAGGATCGTTCTCTGGAACGCCCGGGAAAGCCGCAACCCCTTGAGGAAAGGCGGCCGGTCGGTTCGGCCTCCATCACGCGACCACATGTGTCATTGCGAAGCTCAGCAGAGATAAATGCCCCCCGGCTAACCCGGTGGGCTATCCCTGTCAGCCCCTTGAAGCGGCCTTTGAAGGGTGCATGGAGTTCTGCCGATCCCAATGTTGGCGCCGTGATCTGCATCGCCCTGACGCGGAGGCTCCTGCCGTCATTCCCGCGCCTGCCCGGACCACGATCCGGGGTTCGCGGGGGTGACTACCAAGTCTTAGAAGCTCCCACCGTCATTCCGGTGAAATCCGGAATCCGGGTTCTTCAACAGCTTCTTGACCCCGGCGCCTGGATGGGATTCCCGGTGTATGGATCACTCGGGTCGAAGATGAGGTCCCCTACGAACTATCGGAGGTTAGGCGTGCCGGAAGACTACAGAGAAAAAGTCAGAGAGTGGGAGCTGAGCGTTCAGGAAGAGCTTGCCAAAAGGCCTGAACGCCGTGAACAGTTTTCTACTGTCTCGGATTTGCCTGTTCAGAGGGCTTACTGGCCCTGGGATGAAGAGGGCTTTGACCTGGAACAGGACCTGGGAGTACCCGGGGCGTATCCGTTTACCCGTGGGGTTCAGCCCACCATGTTCCGGGGGCGACTCTGGACCATGCGCCAGTACGCGGGGTTTGGGTCTGCTGAAGAGACGAACGAACGTTTCAAGTATCTCACCGGACAGGGACAGGGCGGACTGTCCGTGGCGTTCGACCTGCCCACTCAGATCGGATACGACTCCGATCACGACCTGGCCGCGGGTGAAGTGGGGAAGGTAGGAGTGGCCATCGACAGTGTGGAGGACATGAAAGTCCTGTTTGACGGGATAGATTTGTCCAAGGTCAGCACCTCAATGACCATCAACTCTCCGGCCTCAGTGCTCTTGGCCGCCTATCTTACCGTTGCCGAGGAACAAGGCGCGGACATCGCAAAAGTGAGGGGGACTATTCAGAACGATATTCTCAAGGAATACCCGGCCCGCGGAACCTACATTTTCCCCCCTGAGCCGTCCATGAGGATAATCACGGACATTTTCGCATTCTGCAACGAGCACGTGCCCGCTTGGAACACGATCAGCATAAGTGGATATCACATACGTGAGGCGGGTTCCACGGCTGTCCAGGAGGTGGCTTTCACCCTGGCCAACGGCATAGCGTACGTACAGGCGGCCATAGATGCAGGTCTTGAAGTGGACGCGTTCGGGGCCCGGCTCAGCTTCTTTTTCAACGCACACCAGGATTTCCTGGAGGAGGTTGCGAAATTTCGTGCGGCCCGCCGCATGTGGGCCCGCATCATGAAGGAGCGTTTCCACGCTACCAATCCCAAGGCTATGATGCTCAGATTTCACACTCAGACGGCCGGGTGTACGCTCACAGCTCAACAGCCTGACAACAACGTGGTCCGGGTGGCGTTCCAGGCCCTTTCCGCTGTGTTGGGTGGGACACAGTCGCTCCACACCAACTCCCGAGATGAGGCTCTGTCCCTGCCCACTCAGAAGTCGGTCCAGATAGCCCTTCGCACACAGCAGGTCATAGCCTATGAGACAGGGGTCACGGAGACAGTGGATCCTCTGGCCGGTTCGTACTATGTGGAGGCCCTCACAAATGAAATAGAGCGACGGGCATTGGACTACATCAAGAAGATAGATGACATGGGTGGAGCGGTTAAGGCCGTGGAAAACGGATACATTGAAGAAGAGATTCAGGACTCCGCGTTCCGGTTTCAAAAGGCCGTTGAGACTCAGAGTCAGGTCATCGTAGGGATGAACCGCTTCCAGGTTGAGGAGGACCTGCCCGGGGACATACTGAGAGTTGATCCCGCGCTGAGAGAAGCCCAGACAAAGCGACTGGAGAAGACCCGTTCTGAAAGGGATTCCGCAGCGGTGGCTTCGGCCCTTGCCGAACTGAAAAGGGCTGCACAGGGAACCGATAACCTCATGCCTTGCATAATGATTGCTGTGAAGCAAAGATCAACGCTTGGAGAGATATGCGGTGTCTTGAGAGAAGTGTTCGGCGAATACACACATGGTTCTCATGCCTGATGTGGTCCTGCAATGCGATACGCTGATGAAGCCCGGGGCTAATCTCCCGGGTCTTCCTGTTCGACGGACATCTGCGGAATGGAAGTCGCGTCTGCGCCCACTTCGGCCACAGCATCCCGATATTGAATCTCCTCCGGAAATAGTGTAGACTCCGTTATTCTGCTCAGATGCTCGAACCACATCTGTTGCGCGCATGGTTTGGGAGATAGAGTTATATGACTTCGCCGGAAACAAAAAGGACTGATTCAGAACGGAAAGCGCCTGTATTCCGTCAAGTAGTTTCCTTTTTTTCGTCTGTTAGGACTACCGTTGCAATACTGTTCGTGCTCGCAGCGACCTCTGTGGCGGGAACCATCGTGCCCCAGGGAGGCAGCCTGGAGCAGCTGGCCCGAACCACGCATCCCTTCTTCTTTCGTCTGATAGTCATCCTTGATCTCAACACGCTCTTTCATAGCTGGTGGTTCTTACTCCTCGTGATATTTCTGACTCTCAACTTGATCGGTTGTCTGATTCAGAGAGTCCCCGCTCTAATGGCCCAGTGGAGCAAGGAAAATCGGCAGACCTCCTTTCGATGGTCTGTTTCAGATCCCAGATCTCCTGAAGTGCTGAAAAAGCTGCTGTCCGACGCTCTGAGGCCGCTGTTGGGCGCCGAACTGAGCAAAGAGACGACCGGCCACGGCATGGCTATGCACTGGATTAAACACCGCATTCAGCTTTTCGGTTTTCCTTTTGTTCACTGCGCCATTGTCGTGATTCTGCTCGGCGGCCTCCTGGGACTAATGTACGGATTCAAAGGGCGCATTGAAATCAAGGAAGGCGCTGTTGGTCGGCAATTCGTGCTCATACCTTCCGGTGAAGTCCGGGACTTGCCTTTCGAGATTGCCGTAGACAAGTTCACCTTGCTGCACTATCCAACGGGTGAACCCAAAGAGTTCCGGAGCGATCTGAGACTATTGGAGAACGGAAAGGAAGTTCTCAAGGCACCGCTGCGGGTAAACCATCCAGTGACGCTCAATGACATTTCCCTGTACCAGGCGGACTACAGCCTTGCCGGCGTGAGAGACGTCAAACTTGCCGTGAAAGGCCCCAAAGGAAAGAATACGGATCTCAAGGTCCAACCCAACGAGAAGATTCAGGTCCCGGGGACGCAATTCATGGTGAGTCTTCACAGTCTTGATCCTGGCGGGGGAAATCACGGGGCTGTGCTGGAACTGTCCGTAGAAACAAAGGGCCAGCCTACTAAGGGCTTGTTCTTGCAAGCAAATGATCCCAAATGGACCCAGATGGGTGACACGGAAATCCGTTTCCTCGAGTTCGTACCCCTGTATTCGACCGGGCTTCAGGTGGGGTACGATCCCGGGAGCAACGTTGTGTGGACAGGTTGCACCATGCTGATTATTGGATTTCTGCTCACGCTCTTCACTAATCACCGCAGGTTGTACATAGAGATGAAGTCGCAGAAAGGGAAGACTCTTATCGAGGTCTCTGGAAGAAGTCGAAGATTGCGCCGCGAATTCAGGGAATCCGTGGAAAAGGCCCTTCACACAGCACTGGAAAGCGCGGAACCATAAACCCCGGGTGTTCGATTGCATTGGATCTTGACGTGTAATCGTTCACCGTGAACCGTACAGGCCCCCGAAATTACGTATGGGGGAGGTTTGGAGGGGGAGCTACTAGGCGTAGGGCCATTTTGCGAGCCGGTTGGTGTGGGAGCTTCATTTATAGTCCGTGGCGGCCCGCCGGGCGTGGGAGCTTCGAGAAAGGTTTTGGGTTTATGCTTTGCACGGGGACACGGGAATATCGAAGGATGGGCCTACTTGGTCGAAGAACGGACATATCGTGGAGAACCTATTGACACCACGTCGAGTGGGCCCTCCATTCTCACCGGGCGCAGAACCGCTTCAAGCCCGGTGAACCAGTATCTTGACGGACAGCACAATGACCAGCACCGATTTGAACACATATCTGACCTTCGGCTATTTGGCCTGTGGGGTTTTCGCACTCATTTCGTATCTTTCCTCCCCGGCAGAATCCAGGGCGAGAAAGGCAGTTCTTGCACTGGTGATCCTTCTGTGGGTGGTTCATACAGGAGCCATAGGACTCAGATGGGTAGAGTCGTATCAACAGGGCATAGGCCATGCGCCGCTGTCCAACCTTTATGAATCCATGATCTTCTTCGGATGGGCCACGGCACTGGCATTGATTGTGACGAGGCTCAAATTCAAGGCGGATCTCGTCGTGTTGCTCGGCCTTCCGGCCGTCTTTCTCATGATGGCCTCAACCTTTCTCATGGACCATGAAATCAAACCTCTTATTCCCGCTCTTCAGTCCAATTGGCTTGTGGCTCACGTGGTGACCTGTTTCCTGGGATACGCGGGGTTCGCTGTCTCTTTTTTGGCGGCCTTGATACTGCTCGCCTTACGCAGCACTGATTCCACCGAGAACCAGCGCCGTCACCTGGATCTCGTCGATCAAGTGGTCTACAGGGCCATTCTGGTCGGATTTCCCCTGCTCACCATTGGTATTGTCACCGGAGCTGCATGGGCTGACTACGCGTGGGGCGCGTACTGGTCATGGGACCCAAAGGAAACCTGGTCCCTGATCACGTGGTTTGTGTATGCGGCCTTCCTACACGCTCGCCTGACTCGCGAGTGGTCAGGACGAAGAACAGCCCTTCTTTCTCTGTTGGGCTTTGCCGCGGTGCTATTCACCTATTTCGGAGTGAATTACCTGCCCGGGCTCCACAGCTATTTCTAGAATCGATTCTCCCCTTTGACCGATTGACACGCATCAGCAGCGATCAAGATATCCAGGAGGCCTCAACGTGCCAAAAACCGGACAAAACAATGGTTTGACCGACGTGGAAGGCATTATGGTCGGCCACTTCACGGACCTCGATGCTGTCAGCGGCGTAACCGTAATCATATGCCCTGAAGGCGCCGTGGGAGGAGTGGACGTGAGGGGCGCGGCCCCGAGCACCCGTCAGATCGAGCTCCTGGAACCACATAATCTGGTGGAAAAGATTCAGGCGGTGACACTCAGCGGCGGCTCCGGTTACGGACTTGCCGCGGCCGACGGAGTGGTGGCCTGGCTGGCTGAAAGAGGCTGGGGCTTCCCCCTACCGGAAGGGCACGTGGTCCCCATCGTGCCCTCTGCCATATTGTTTGATCTGGGCCGCGGCAAAGACTTCGTCCCCCCTGTAGGCCCTGAGTGGGGAAGGAAGGCATGCGAATCAGCCGGGAACGGCCCGGTCACCATAGGATCCGTGGGAGCAGGAACCGGCGCACTCTCAGGCGCCATCGCAGGCCCCGTCAAAGGCGGAATCGGCACAGCATCCGTAGTGCTCGAATCGGGTGTCACGGTTGCCGCGCTCATGGCGGTGAACTCCTTGGGATCGGTCATCGATCCTGAAACCGGTCGCCCGTGGGAAATACGCACAGAGCTTGATGGAGAATTCGGGCCCCTCCGAGAAAGAGCCGTAACATTGCCCGAACCGCTTCAGCCTGAACCGATCCAAAACACTACAATCGGCGTGGTCGCCACGGACGCGATGCTGAACAAAGTCCATGCCAAGAAAATAGCCCAGATGGCCCACGACGGCCTGGGCCGAGCCATCCGACCGGCTCACTCCATGTTCGACGGCGACGCGATCTTCACTATGGCCACCGGTAAAGTCGAACTACCCGACACCCCGGGGTTCTTCAACGCAGCTAAAGCCCAAGCAGTGACCGAACTCGGAGCGGCCGCGGCAGACTGCGTCACACGAGCCATCGTACAGGCCATCCTCAAAGCCGAAACCACAGCCAACATGCCCGCATTCCAAGACCTGAAAGGGCGGTGAAGAAGGGAAGAGAAGAGGGAAGAGGAAGAGAGAAGAGAAGATGCGGGAGGACTCTTTTCTCGGTAGAAACTGCTCCGCGCAGGGCGATCGAGTCGCCTTGAGAGTTTGGCGCCACTTTCATGCATCACGGACACATAATGATGGCTCGTTGGCCCCACGCCGAGTGGCCCGCACCCCCCTCCAAAAGACTTCATAAATGGCGATGGTCAGGCTTCGTTGATGATCAAAGTTGATTTCGCAAACACGGCAGTACCGGTAGGTTGGCCTGTCTTCGCCGGCGCGTTGCGCGGGGCGAAGTCGTCCCGGCGCACTTCACCACAAAATTAGTCCAAGTCCCGGGCTCATTTGAGAGCCGGATTCCAGACAAGCCCCCCCTTCCCCCATAGGCGTTAACTTAGGGTGTGTCACGAAATGGACCTTGCTTCACGTTGCTGACCCAATAGTAGGGGTGCGCACGCGGGAAAGGGCGGACACATAGGTCCGCCCCTACAGGAGAATGCCACCGCTATTTCGTGACAGGCCCTTAGAATGAAAAGTGGTCGAAATCCGGCAACAGTGGCATCCCAGATGCGTTGGTTTCTTCATCGTAATCCGGCGTATCGAGGGACTGGGCCCCGGCTTTCGCCGGGGTGACTATTGAGAGGTCCGCACGCAACAGGCCCCATTTTCAGGGGTTTTCCAGGCAATTTGGCCTTAAGTTAACGCCTATGCCCCCTTCCCCCCTTTTGATAAAGCGGGGTTAGACTGGATTTCTCAACCAAGACCTTCGCACGCCCATGTTACTTCTTTGATCACGAATCGCCATAACATGTTTTCCGGTTACCCCCAGCGAGGCACAGCCCTGCTTGCGAAACCAATTCAAATCGTCAACCAAACCTGACCATCGCCAAAGGAAGTTTTTTGGAGGGGGGTGCGGGGGGACGCTTTTTTCTCGAAAAAAGAGTCCCCCCGCATCTTCTCTTCCTCTTCTCTTCCCTCTGCCCTCTTCTCTTCCCTCTTGCCGCCCCTCTACTTTCCTTTGGTGATTGCTTCTTCGAGGGCTGGGACTATATCGAAGAGGTTTCCGACGATTCCGTATTGTGCGAGTCGGAAGATTGGTGCTTTGGGGTCTTTGTTGACCGCAACGATCAGCGGTGAACCTTTGATTCCGCCCATGTGTTGGAATGCTCCGCTTATTCCGAGGGCCAGGTAGACCTTTGGTTTGACTTCCACTCCGGAGGTCCCGACCTGGTGGTATTTGGGCAGCACGTTTTTGTCTACGATCGGCCTGGAGCAGGCGAGCACTCCGCCCACTGCGTCTGCAAGGGTCTCGAACATATCCAGGTCATCTTCATCTCCGATGCCCCGCCCTATTGAGACGATCACATCGGCCGATGCGATGTCCACATCACCTTTTTCCGCTTCTACGAACTCGATGAATCTCTTGCGGGCAGGTTCATCCCCGAGCGGTGAGTCCGGCTTTTCAATGGTACCTGCTTCTCCGGCCGACTCAGCCACCCGAAATGATCCGGTTCGCAGCGTGAGCACGATCCTTTCGGCATCCTTGAACGCGACCAGGGTATTGACCTTGTAACTGTAGACCTGTCGCCATGCCATTGGTTTGCCGTCTTGGACTTCCAGCGCAAAGCAGTCGGTTGCCAGGGCCGCGTCAAGCGACACCGAGAGTGCAGCCGCCAGGTCAATGATCGAATTGGAATTGCCCATAATCAGCACATAAGGGCCCTTGTCCGCGAGCATCGGCTGGATGGCGCTGATGAAGACATCGGAATTGAAATTCTCCAACCGGGCATCATCCACGGCCAGGACCTTTGGACAGACTTTGGCGATCTCTTCGGCCATAGGATCGACGTTGCTGCCCAGAACCAGGCACGTCAGTTCCGCGCCCAGATCGTCAGCCATTTGACGGCCCGCTGAAATCGCTTCCCAGGTGGTATCCCTCAACTTCTGCTGTCTGTGCTCAGCCAGTACAAATACGTTCTTCATCATGCGATACCCCCTTTCTCTCTGAGGATTTCAGCCAGACGAGCCGCGGCATCTTCAGCGCTGCCGGTAATGATCTCAGCGCCTTCTCCTTCGGGCGGCAATTCCATCTTGACGATTTCGACCCTGGAACCCTCAGTGCCGACTTGAGAGCCTTCCAGTCCCAGTTCGTCGAGCCCCATGATTGGGATCTCCAACGCGGCCACCTTGCGCACCGCGCGGATGGAAACAAACCGCGGTTCGTTGAGACCCGTGGCAACAGAGACCACCGCGGGTAGATCCATTTCAAGGTTCTCGGACAACCCTCCCTCAAGTTCCCGGGTAACAGTAAGCTTGCCGTTCCGGGGTTCAATCTTCGTGACAAGCGTTGCCACCGGCACCCCCAGCATGGCGGCGAGCATTCCCCCGACCTGGGCCCCGCCGTCGTCATCGGCCAAGGTCCCGGTCAGGATCAGGTCATGGGGCCGATCCTTGATGAACTTGGCCAGAACCGCGGCCACCGCGAATCCGTCCGAACCCTCAAAGGCATCGTCGGCCAGCAAAAAAGCCTCGTCAGCGCCTCTGGCGAGACATTCCCGGAGCATCTCCTCTGCGTCTTCGGGCGCAACGCTGACCACAGTGACCTTGCCCTCGACCTTATCCTTGATCTGAACCGCCTCTTCCATTGCGAAGCGGTCCCAATCATTCATGTCGTAGTCCAGATCATCCTTCTCGATGTCATTTGCGTCAGCATCAACGGCCAACTCAGCCTCGGAGGTATCCGGAACCCATTTCATGCAAACAAAAATATCCATAGGCCCTCCCGGTATATTCGGAATTCATTCCGCTTTAGTTCAATCGGGAACTCTCTTTCCCGCCGGCCTTCCTCTTCGATCGCGACTCCAATGAAAATGTCGTGAAAAAGCCACCCCTTTCCGGGTCAACGTATGGGGTGGTTTGGAGGGGAGATGAGTCTCCCCTCCAAATTATTGCGCAGCGTGCGCGCTCTTCACACGACTGTCCGAGGCGAAGCCACGGACTACCGATCATGGAAAGGACTTTCATGTTTCGTTGTGCCTGTGTTTCTTAGGCCTGTAAGTTTCAGTCATGGAAGTCACTTCATGGATCGGTCAACGAGTTCCACCAGATCGAGGACCTCGATCTTCCCCTCATTACCGGTAGTCTTGATCGCATCCTCGATGTTTATGAGACAGAAGGGACACGCGGTTACAATGACTTCCGCGCCGATCTCCGCGGCCATGCGGACCCTTCGTTCGCCCATTCTTTCCTTTTCCTGTTCGTTCTCGTACCAGAGCAGCAGCCCGCCGCCGCTGCAACAGAAGCTCCTGGAGAATGACTTCTTCATCTCCTTGAGTCGAATCCCCGGAATACGGATCAGGACATCCCTGGGGTGATAATAAATGTTGTTATGGCGGCCCAGATAGCAGGGATCATGATAAGTCACGACCCTGTCCCCGAGGTAATCCTTGTTGAGTTTTATTTTGCCCGCCCTGCACAATCGGGACATAAGCTCACTGGAGTGAAGTGCCTTGAACTCTCCGGGATAGTCGTTCTTGATGGCATTGTACGCATGCGGATCGAATGCCACGATCTCGTCGAATTCCCGCTCCTCGAACGCGGCGATGTTCTTCTGAGCCTGCTGTTCAAAGAGCCCTTCTTCACCCAAGCGGCGCACCTCATGACCGGAATCGGTTTCATCCTTTCCCAGAATGCCGAAATCCATGCCGGTCTTGTGGAGGATACGTGCGAAAGATTTGGAAATCTCCTGAATCCTTGGATCGAATGATCCGCAGCTGTCCACAAAGAAGAGCAGATCTGCGGAATCGCCCTTCTGCAGTTCCCTGACCTCCACATCCTCAAGTTCCTTGGTCCACGCGCCGCGTTTGGATTTTGCTCCACCGTAAGCATTGCCCTTTTTCTTGATCTGTTGCATGGGCTTTTGCAGGGCTTGCGGAAGCTCGCCCTGGTCGAGCAGGTATCGTCTCATGTCCACGATCTTGTCGATATACTCGATGAATATTGGACATTCCTGTTCACAGGCCCCGCAGGTTGTGCACGCCCATATTTCTTCCTGAGTTATGATATCGCCGACAAAACTGCGTTCTCCCTCGTCTTTGTCGGATCCGAAAACAGGGTACCGTTCGTACGCGTAGTCCCGCGCTCTGATGCTGATCATCTTGGGAGATAGTGCCCTGCCCACGGTGTTCGCGGGACAGTTGTCCGAACATCTTCCGCAGTCCGCGCAGGAGAAGAAGTCCAGCATATGTTTCCAGGTGAATTGGTCAAACCGGCCTATGCCGATCTCGCCCTCGTCCAGATCCATCCAGTCCTCGACTCCGTATCTGACAGGCTTGATCTTTCCCTTGTCGAAATTCGCGAAGAACACGTTCGGGATGGCTGTAATCACATGAAAGTGTTTTGAGATCGGCAGGAAGTTGAGCAATCCGAAGAAAACGAGTATGTGAGCCCAGTAAGCGCCGATGTGGAGACCGTTCAAGGTGGACTGTCCGGATCCCGACATGAGCAGTGCAGTGAGACCCGAGGCCGGGAAGAGCCCCATCCCGTGAACATTCCCCTGTGCCGCGACCGCGCTGCCGTCATAGATCATGTCGGTCACCATGAGAGCGGCCACGAGACCGAGGATCACGTACGCCTCACTGCCATGACCATTTCCTCCAGGATGCTCATATCGGGACGGCTTGAACACCGCCCTCCGAACAATGGCCACTATGCAGACAATGAGGACAACGAGCACCGCATAGTCCTTCAGGACCTCGTACAGGAAGGCCGCGTTCCCGGTCAGAAAAGGAAGGTGAAAATCAGCTGAGAAGCCTCGGCCTATCAAGGTCAAAGAACGAAGAGACAGGATCATGAAACCCGCGAAGAGCAGGATATGGAGGATACCCGCGCCCAAATACCGGGGCTGTCTCCACTGACCGAAACCGAAGATGAGCATGGTCTTGACACGCGGTAAGATATCCGAAAATCTCGGATCCGGCATGCCTTGCACGAGGACGTGGACGCGCCTGTACATCAAATAGGTGAACAGACACAGAGCACTTATGAGGACAATCAATGCGATAATGGGAGCGGGTATGCCGGCCAAAGCCAGGTCAGCCGGTTCCAGTAAGGTCATGAGCGCAAACCTCGTTTGTTCAGGTTTCTATGAAAGTCTCGTGAAAAAACCACCCCTTTCCGGGTCAACGTATGGGGAGGTTTGGAGGGGAGATGAGTCTCCCCTCCAAGGTCGTGCGCAGCGTGCGCGCTCTTGAACGATCCCGTCCGAGGCGAAGCCACGGACCAGTAAAGAACGGAAAAGACTTTCATGCTTCGTTGTGCCTGTAAATTCAGGCATGTAACTTCCTATGTAGGTCTCATTGTTCGTGAAGGCGCCGGTCCCAGGTAGGGAGGCGGAGCCTGCCGGCATGCATTCTCCGCGAGAGCCTGGGAACGAGAAGCAGTCCACGCAATTCCGTCACTGAGCGAGCATCAAAGAGGGCGACGCATGCGTCGCGCCGTACGCGCCGGACCCGCGGGCTTATGCCTGGTTGCAGAAAATCAATCCAGGAGAACCGCCAGGATCTTCGCGGGCTTATCCCCAAAGGCCCTCACCAGGTGCGTGCTCGTTGAATCGTAGTATACAGCGTCTCCGGGCTTGAGCACCTCTCGAGTATCCTCCACAAAGACTTCCATCTCCCCTTCCAGCACGTAGATGAACTCTTGGCCGTCATGGGTGGAGGGTTCATCGGAGGCAGCGGGGTGAAGAGTCACTATGAACGGTTCCATCCTACGGTCCTTCTTACCAGGGGCCAAGGACTCGTATTCATAACCGTGACTCTCCTCTTTCGCCTTTCCGTACCGTGAGGTGATCGGACGTTGGTCCGCGCGGACTATTGTGAACCGTTCTTTTCCCTTTGAGACCACGTCTTCCATTCTCAGGGAAAGCGCCTTGCTCAGCCTTATCAACCGGCCGAGCGGCAATATGTCTTCGCCGGCCTCCACAAGCGCCAGAGTATTCTTTTCGATTCCCGTCTTTTCAGCCAGTTCATCCAGACTGAACCCTTTCTCCTCACGAAAGACCCGGAGATTTGCGCCATGATTCACAGCGCTCTCCATCTCCACTTTCCTGGTGGCGGCAGCTTCAGCATCGGGGTCTGTGAGAAGGTCGCGTTCCTGTCCATCCCCGGAGAATCCGTCTACAGCGTCCCCAATATCTTCGTAGGCATTTTCGTTCTTGTCCTCGATCATAGCCCGTCCTTTCAATTGTTCCCGCGGCTTCCTGGTTGGTCAGCCGTACGGAGCCAAGCTACATGGATCTACCGGGCACCCCTATGTTTCTGGCAATGACGATTCTCTGTATTTCGGATGTCCCCTCACCGATGTCGAGCAGTTTCTGATTTCTGTAGTGCCGCTCGACCGAGTAGTCTTTCATAAGTCCGTACCCGCCGTGGATTTGCACGGCATGGTTGGCGGCCCGGTAGTAGGTCTCAGAACAGACCAGCTTGGCCATGGCGGACTCCTTTGGGGTCAACCTGTTATTGTCTTTCAGCCAACATGCTTTATAGAGGAGCAGACGGGCCATCTCAACTTCCGTGGCCATGTCTGCAAGCTTGAACGCGTTCGCTTGAAAAGATCCGATGGGCCGGCCGAACTGCTTCCTCTTTTTCGCATAACCCATTGCAAGATCAAAAGCTCCCTGCGCTCCCCCCAAACCCATTGCGCCTATGGACAGCCGTCCGCCGTCGAGGGTCTCGAGCATTTGATGAAATCCCTCGCCTCTCTTACCCAGGAGGTTCTCCTTGGGCACCCGGCAATCCTGGAAGGTGAGCTGCCCGGTGTTGGAAGACCGCCAACACATCTTGTCGTGCATGGTCTCAGCGATGAACCCGGGAGTACCATTCTCCACCAGAATACAACTGATCTCGGGTTTCTTCTCGTCCGAGTCGTCAGTGATACACTGAACTACGCAAACCGCACTCATATCCGTGGAGGAATTGGTAATGAAAATCTTGCTGCCGTTGATGACCCATTCGTTGCCGTCCAGCACCGCGCTCGTCTTGGACGCTCCCGCGTCCGAGCCCGCGTCCGGTTCCGTGAGCCCGAAGGACGCCAGTATTTTGCCCTCGCACAAATCAGGAACCCATTTCCTTTTCTGCTCTTCGCTTCCGAAGTAGTAAATAGGGGCAATTCCAAGGGAATTCCCTGCCGCGATGGTCGCAGCTTGAGACCCGTCAATGCGCGCGATCTCCTCCACGATGATGATGTAGTTCAGGTACCCTACCTCGGTACCGCCATATTCTTCAGAAACGAACGGGCCAAAGAAATCCAACTCACCCATCTTTCGGGTAAGCTCAGTCGAGAACTCCTCCTTGTCGTCCAGTTCCTGAGCTATCGGGGCAATTTCCTTCTTAGCGAATTCCCGTACAACCTTCCTGGTCAGCACAGCGTCTCTGGGAAGATCAAAATTCAACGACATAATCCAACCCCCTTTCGCGGTAAGCGATAGAAGTTCCGAAACTTGGTAGCAAACCCGTCCGCCAAGGGCTGCCGTCAAGACCGGTGTAATGGACAACCCACAAAGAAATCACGCGTCCATGCCGCACTCCGTTCGTACGGATCCGACATCAGGCAAGGGAAACTCGCGCCTATCTTTCATTGAATGTTCGATGCATCAAGACTCATGTCTTGGGCTTGTAGCCTTTCTTGAATATCAGATCCGCGGACGAGGTGTCAAGTTGAATAGATCCGATCAAGTAACCCTTCAACCACTCGGGGGGCGACCGGAACGACCGCTTTCTCGAGTCTAACGGAGCTAAGAGGGCGCAGCATGCGGCGCCCCTACGCATGGCTGCGCCATGCAAGGATCGTGGCACGACTTGGTTGTGTTTTCAGGTTTTGATACACTTTCACAGCCGCCCCTACACTCTGCCCCACGACGAATCTGGGCCCAGACGTAGGGGCAGACCTATGTGTCTGCCCTCCCCGTTGCCCCCAGAAACTGAATGGTTGCGTCGACCTTAAAGTTTTTCTTGACTGTCAAAGGTATTTTGCTTATAATTTCAATGCGGTATCGCCTCGGATACGAGCAGTTGCACTGGTAAACGTCGCCTGGACTGATTCTACCGAGAGCTGGTCCCACATTGACGGTTGCTCATTTCACCGGCCCCTTGGCCCACATGATGGGCCGGCCCCTGCTCAAGGAGCTTCCGGTTCCCCTTCCTCGACAAGGAGGAGAGTTTGACAATGAACTCTATCGGATTCCGCCTCATCCTTCTGTTGATTATCGCGGTTCTCGCGCAGGGATGCGCGGAAGACCAGGTTGAAAAGAAACAGCCAAAGCCCTCCAGTGACGTAGCACAGGTTGAGAAACAGCAGACAGCGCGTCCAACGAATCAGGATATCCTCTTGGATCTCAAGTCCAGGCTTGAGGTGTCTAGCGAAGACCTGGATCGCCAAAAGAGCGAGAATCGGGATTTGCAGAACCGTATCCAGTCACTGACCCAAACTTTGCGAGATGAGGAATCTGAAACTGAGAAGCTGCGAGCCGAGCTGTCCAAGCCCGCCCCAAAGAAAAACGTCAAGGATTTCCCAGGCCGGGTGAGCCTGATGGGGGCAAAGGCCCTGGCTGAGTTCAAGGCCAAACAGATGAGTCAAAGGGTTGAGAAGCTCCGCCAAGACCTGGAAAGCAAAGAGCAAGAACTTGCGAGCATCAGGCAGAACGCGCTGCAAAAGGAACAGGCGGTGGCCACGCTCACCAAACGGATTCAAGACCTTCAGAACTCTCAGAATGCCAAGGTAGAGCAGCTGACCTCCAGGTTGGATCAGATCAGCAAGGATTTAGCGGCCCGGTCTGCGGAAACGGAACAACTAAGAAAGGGCATGGAAGACAAGACCACCACTCTGCACGCCCTGAAGACCGCGATTGCGGATTCGGGGAGACTCAAGCAGGGCGCGGAGAATGAAACGGCCCGGCTGAAGACGGCTTTGACCGAGATGGAGAAACATCTGGTCGGCGCCAAGGCTGAGGCTGAACAGGGCAGACTCCAGATCGCCCAGTTGCAGAAGGACGCGGAGCAGAACCGGGTGTATGCCGAACAGCAGCGAACCGACTCTGACCAACTCCGCACCCATGCAACGCAGATTCACGCCGAGTTGACCAAAGCACAGCAGGAGGCCAAGTCACTGAAAGACCAGTTGGCTCAAATTACCGGCCCCACCACCACCCAAGACCCAGCGCCCAGTCCGGTGCCGACGTCCGGCCCATCCAATGTGGAGATGATACTCCAGATGCCCATCTATGCGGAGTCCCCGCCTATGGATGTGGAACGGCATTGAGAACCCGTATTAGTTCACCGGGCTTGAAGCGGTTCTGCGCCCGGTGAACTGTTACGAGAAACCCAATCAGCCGTTTGCCATAGGGTTTCTTTACAGACCCGACAGTGTTCTCAGCTTCTCGAGAAAGACCAGCGACCGTATCTCCTGTCCCCGAACATGCCTCACAAACGAAGACAAGGAACGCCTGAGTTCGGCAAGGCCCTTTCTGTTAAGCCTTACCCGAGAAGCGGCATCCCCTTTTAGTTCCAGTCCCCGCCGAATGAATGCAAGCGTGTCCGGGGACAAGGTCAGATCCGTGGCCCGCGAATCCTCGCACGCGTTGTGGTTCACCCCCCCCAGACCGGGAGAAAAGAGCGCATCCTCTCCTGGACCGATAGGCTCTCCGCATGTAACACAGGTGTCGAAACGAGGACCATGACCGAGCAACCCAAGGAGCCGTATTTCATCCAGTAGGAAGCGCTCGGGATGGAGATCCGACTTCTCCAGGTTTTCCAGGAACTCCAGTATGAAGTCGAATATCCGCGAATCCGGATTGCCTTCCAGCATCAGGAGCGAACACATTTCAAGGAAATAGGATGCCAGGGCGATCTTTCCCAGGTCAGACCTGAGTCCAAGAAAGCCCCGTATCACCTGTGAATCACCTACCCAAACCAGGTCGTCCTTTCGCCGGGGGCGAAGCGTGAGGTCCACCAATGACAGCGGCTCCAGGTGTCCACCGAAACGCACACGGCTCTTCTTGGCGTTCTTCGCCACGCCCCTGAGCCATCCAAGGTCCCTGCTCAGGAAAACTACCAGTTCGTCCGCCTCGCCGCGGTCCGTTTTCTTTAGGATGATTGATCTGACCAAGGGTTATTGTCTCAAACTGTTCCTACAAGAATGGCGCCTTTCTCCGGGAATGCCGTGGCTTGCCTTCGGGCGACCGCCGGTCGCCCCTACAGCACTTCGACACTGCGTTTCGCGCATTCTTGTGTTACGTGGCGCCTCCATTTGACGCATGGGCGTTCCACGAAAGTCCCTTCTTTTTGAAACGCTGTCTCTCCGCGGGTCCGTTCGGCCCAGCGTTGATCTGAATGGCGCGTCTGCTCTTGGTCTACTGGAACCTCGGGGCCGTCCCGTAGACCTTGTGACCCTTCGCCCACTCTCTTTGGCTCCTGACAACGGCCCTCAGTCCTGACCCGCCATCCGAGGCGATCCGGTTCAATGCGCTGTCGGCCACTTTCTGCATGACCGGGTCATTAAGGAGCACCAGCGCGCCCGCGGCTTCTGTGGTCCTCCGGTCTGCCGGGGCTCCTCGCACAGCCATGATGGCAAGAGAGTTGATGCCCCACGCCCGAAAAATGGGGTCGCTCACTCCTCGGGAGGCGATGATTGCCGCCTTAAGGGACCTATATTCTTCCATATTATCAATAGCATCGTGGGCAGTCCGTAAAAGGTCGATGCGCCGAGCCAACAGGTTGACCAATGCCGCGGCCTTTTCCCGGTCGGGGGACTTAAGCTTGGCCGTCAGCTTGACCAACTGCTGCGCTCCGATATGTTCAAAGGTAAGACCCCAGTTGACAAACTGAAATCCTCCCGGCTCGTCCAGTATCTGCCGCCCGAAACTGATAAGCCGCCGATAGATTTTCTCAGCCCCTATCACGTTCCCGCGCCTCTCAAACGTCTTTGCCAGCCTCACCGCGGCCTGAGCATAATCCCTGAACATATCCCACGGAACCGGGCCACGCCTGTCCTTGGGGCTGGTCTTGAAATCTCCGTGATACGTCTTGAGAAAACCGCCTTCCTTCCGGGCCGCTCCTTTGAGAAACACGGCAACCCCTCGGGCCGTAGGATTTACACCCTTGGCCCCCCTCTCCTTCTTGTGAAGCTTCTCCAGTTCCTTGTACGCGCTGAGGCCTGAACCGGAAGCTCGTTTTCCGATGAGGTACAGATCCTCCTTTCCACACAGACCGATCCGCTCCAGAACTCCGAGCGCAGCCTCGAATCGCATGGCCGCTTCGTCTTGCGCCGCGGTCGGATACGAGCGTTTTGTGGTCACTCGGTAGTTGATCGACACCGGCCTTTCCAACCAGAACTTCTTCTTCTGAATGCCCCATAGAAGGGTCATCTCCAATGTAGGCGGGTTAGGATATTTCTTCGCGAGCACCGAGGCCCTGAAGTGCAATGTGGCCTGAAACCCCCCGGCTTTTCCGTCCTCCCCTTTGAATCGTCTGTCGATTCGCGCACTCTGCAGTCTCACGGAACGGGAACGGTAGCGCCTGAGAAACCCTTCCACTTCGTCTGGTCGGATCTCCTTGTCCCTGACAACATCGGGCTGAATCATTTTCATCAAACCAGCGGCGTCCCCACGTGTGAAGACCTGGATGAAACGATTTACCGCGTCCTGCGGTTTCTCATTCGTTCCGAACAAGTTGAAGAGTCCCGCAACAACGAGGGGGACACAGTAGCACCTGGATGAACTTAGGAATTTTGGCATGTTCTATTCCACCACCACATTTTGGTTTGATAAGAACCGGTAAACACTACGATGTTACGAACAATTCTCCGACACAGCCGGCCCGTTTTCCCGAAGGCGGTCGAACGGGAATTGTGTACCGCTTTACAAGCCGGAATTCAAGCTGATTGTGCAAAATAGGCGAATTCGTAGTGGATGTGGGATTCCCTGGGAACAGACAAAGGCTCACCCGCAGTCGAACAGGAAATCAACCTGCTTGATGGGTTAGAGTTCCCCTTCGCTTTCCAGCAGCCTAATCAAGGGTAGGGTTATGCGCCGCTTGAGTCTGAGAGACGCTATGTCCAGAATATGAAGAAGCTTCTCCAAGTCCTTTACATTTCTAGACTTACGGGTCACCAGGTACCTGCAGACTTCCCCGGAAATGCGCAGGCTGCGGTCACGCGCCATCTTGTCCAAAATCAGCATGCGAGCCTGGTCATCAGGAGGTTCTAAAGTAAAGACCAGACCTGCGGCAATGCGAGAAATCAGGTGTTGGTTTCCTTGAAACACTACGTCGAAAGGCTCGCGTGAGGCCAGCATCAAGGCGGCCCCCGTCCGAGTCAGCTTGTTGGACAAACTCCATAGATGCGCAGCGTCTTGCCCGGTCATCCGATGAACATCGTCCACAGCAACTCCGACCGTACGTTGAAAGTCTTCCTCGGATTCGGACATCAAAGCGGCCAGATCCGCGAACGGATCTGAGTCGTGCTTCGGGGAAATGACTCTTACTCCTGCCCCCCCCGCGGGCACGTTTTGAGAAAGCAGGTCGGCCGAGGCCTCCAGCAAGTGCGTCTTTCCGGTACCCGAAGAGCCGACGAAAAACAGCGGCGGCAACGAACCGGACCGCGCACCGTACACCCCCTTGACCGCGGAGACCACGGCTGCTATGCCTTCGTGCTGCAGCATGTCATCGAAGGTGAAACGCGGCGGAGTTTTCAGGGATAGGAGGAGTTGCTTCATAACTCTGATACTAAGTCAGAGGCGCCCCAATGATCAATGAAGAATTTTCCACATAGGGTCGCCATTCACTCCTTCGGGGCGAGCGGACGATTCGATGGGAACAAGTCCTTACCTGCGCAGCGAAGGGATCCCCCACATTTGATGGTTTGGCGATTGCTCGACAAAATAATCTGCGCCGCCAAACTGGGGCCTTACGATACAAAACACTTGACAGGCCTGAAGAGGTCTATTAATAGAAGAGGAGCCGCCGGTAGTAGATTCCCTCCGGGAGCAGCCTTCCATCTGCAAGGAAATACCACTACTCAAGGGCCCGGGTCTGGGATTTCTCGGCCCGGATGTCGTTCGATGCTCAACTCAAATAGACGCTTCCAACGAAGATTCCGAATCATAGACCATTGATTCCATCTCAGAGAGATACTCAGGTGATGTGATGGACGTTCCCCAATTGAAAGAAAAGAAAGTCAGTGAACTCCTGCAACTTGCCAACTCCATGTCGGTCGAGGGGGCGAGCAGCATGCGAAAGCAGGAGTTGATCTTCGCCATCCTTCAGGCCCACCAACAGAACGAGAAAGAAGCCCCTATCAAGGGGGAAGGTGTTCTTGAATGCCTCCCCGACGGGTTCGGGTTCCTCAGGGCGCCGGATTACAACTACCTGCCGGGGCCGGACGACATCTACGTCTCTCCGAGCCAGATCAGGCGGTTCAACCTCAGGACCGGGGACACCGTAGAGGGTTATATTAGACCCCCGAAGGACACGGAACGGTACTTCGCTCTCCTGAAGGTTCAAGCGGTAAACGCTGAAGATCCGGAGGCCACCAAGGACAAGGTCCTGTTTGACAACCTTACCCCACTGTACCCGGACGACAGGCTGGACCTGGAGATGGGCTCGACCCAATACTCCATGCGGATCATGGACTTGCTGACTCCCATCGGCAGGGGCCAACGGGCCCTGATAGTTTCGCCGCCCAAGGCAGGCAAGACCGTATTGCTCCAACAGATCGCCAACGCCCTGACCACAAATCAGCGCGATGTGTACTTGATCGTCCTGCTCATAGACGAAAGGCCGGAGGAAGTCACGGACATGCAGCGGTCCGTGGACGGTGAGGTGATCTCCTCTACCTTTGACGAGCCGGCACAGAGGCACGTCCAGGTGGCGGACATGGTCATCGAAAAGGCCAAACGCCTGGTGGAACACAAGAAAGACGTGGTGATTCTTCTCGACAGTATCACCAGGCTTGCGCGGGCGCATAATTCGGTGGTCCCGCCCAGTGGGAAGATACTCTCAGGTGGTGTGGATTCCAATGCGTTGCAACGTCCCAAGAGATTCTTCGGTGCTGCCCGAAACATTGAGGAGGGGGGGAGTTTGACCATTATCGCCACCGCGCTCGTCGACACGGGCAGCAAGATGGACGAAGTAATATACGAGGAATTCAAGGGCACGGGCAATATGGAGATACACCTGGATCGGCGCCTTCTGGAACGCCGCGTCTTCCCGTGCATTGACATCAATCGATCCGGGACACGCAAGGAAGAATTGCTGGTCAGCGAACAGGATCTCCAACGGGTCTGGCTGCTGAGGAAACTCCTGGCGGACATGAACTCCGTGGATGGTATGGAATTCCTCCTGGACAAAATCATGCAGACCGACTCCAATCGGGAGTTCCTTGAAATAATGAATAAGTGAGAATGAGGCCCGGAGCATAACGATCGGAACGCTCGCGACGCGGAGCAGCGGCGGCCGTCCTAATCAAGTAATCCTCATTGGCCGGTCCGGATTTGAGACGACGTGACATTGCGTGGAGAAGACATGGATGGGGCCTGCTTGTCAGGGTGTGATCATTCGGACATTCGGGTGGCGACGGGTATGACCACGCTCTCGAGTCTAACGGATGGTAAGAAGGCGCACACACAGGTGCGCTCCGTACACTCCGGCCCACGAATCTGGGCCCAGACGTAGGGGCAGACCCCGGATCGTAGTCCGGGGCAGGCTCTATGTGTCTACCCTCCCCGTTGCCCCGCGTAAGTGAATGGTTTTTGAGAGTCGCGCAGCGCATTCTCAAAAACCATTCACTTACGCGGGGGCACTGGCAGGAGGTCATTGCGAGCGCAGCGAAGCAATCTCCTTCTCGCCAGGTATGGAGATTGGTTTTGTTTCACTCCTCGCAATGACATGATCGATGAAAATGTCTGCCCCGTGAAACTGAATGATTACGTCACGCCTCCTGTTTTTGCTTGCGTCGCTGAGTTTGTGTGCTATAGTTATTTGTTTAAGCTTGCCGCCGGAGAAGAGGAAATGAAAAAGCAAATTCACCCTGAATTCCAGGACAGTGTCTTTAAATGCGCGTGCGGCGCGGAAATCCATACCCGATCGACTCAACCCGAATTCAAGCTTGAGATCTGTTCATCCTGCCACCCGTTCTTCACGGGAAAACAGAAACTTGTGGACAGCGCGGGTAGAGTGGAGCGCTTCATGAGGAAATATGGAGACAAGGCTGACTTCAGTAAACGGAAGGCCACGAAGAAAGCGCCTGAATCCACGGAGCGAGCCGCCGCCGGTTCTGAAGAAAAGGTCGAGTCCGAAGAGAAATAGGGTCTTTCGCAACAACTTACATGCCTGAAAACAGAGGCACAACGAAGCATGAAAGTCTTTCCGTTGTTCACTGATCCGCGGCTTCGCCTCGGATCAGGATGCAGCAAGAGCGCGCACGCTGCGCATGGACTTGAAGGGGAGGCCCTAGCCGGGCTGGCATTTCAACGTCATGTTACCGACAGTTGTCATGTCACGGAAGCTGTCCGGGGCCGGCTCATTCGCCCCACGCGGAGTGGCTCCCCTGCAAACCACCCCATACGTAGACCCGCAAAGCTGTGCTAAAGACAAAGGGACTCTCGTGCGAATTACCATGATCGCCTGCCGGTTCTGCCAACCGGCACAACGCAGGGCACGAAATTTCGGCACATGCCTTTCCTGGTCCCAATCGACAGTATTGTCAATGCAGTCGCGTGCCCGGAAATCCAATAGTCGAGAAATCTCATGATATTATGGAGTGATACCTCTAAAGAAGGTGAACAGATCAAGGTTGGTGGGCAAGCCGTCATTGAAGGTGTGATGATGCGAGCGCCCAAGACCTTTACCGTGGCAGTGCGCAAGCCGGACGGGAATCTGGCCGTTCGTGCGGATCGTTGGCACTCGCCAATGGAAAAATGGCCGCTCCTCAAGAAACCTCTATTGAGGGGCTGCATAGTGCTCTATGAGGCTCTGTTCAACGGCATCCAAGCGCTCACCTACTCCGCTCAAGAGGCCATGGGAGAGGACGAAGAGCCGCTTAGTTCCTGGGCCTTGGGCGCGACCATCGCATTTGCCATGGGCGGCGCAATTGTGCTCTTCGTGGTAGTACCCCACTTGGCAACCTTGGCCATCGGGTGGCTTGCAGGGGCGGATCTTGGAGTCAGGAGCATCTGGTTCCACGTCATTGACGGAATCATCAAGGTGGGCATTTTTATCGGCTATATTGTTCTGATATCGCTGATGAACGAGATTCGCCGCGTGTTCCAGTACCATGGGGCCGAGCACAAATCCATTCACGCCTATGAGAAGGGTGAGGATCTCACAGTGGAGAACGCGCGCAAGCACCCGTGTCTCCATTCCCGGTGTGGCACCGCGTTTCTTCTGCTGGTTCTCATGTTCAGCATTTTTCTGTTTACCGCGGTATTCCCCCTGCTGCCCAAGGAGTTTCTTGGCGACAGGATATTGACCAACATATTCTACATATTCGTCAAGATATTGCTCATGGTTCCCATAGCCGGCTGTTCCTACGAAATAATCCGCCTTGGGAACACGGTCGACAATCGCTTCTTGAATTATTTACTGCTACCCGGACTCTGGATGCAAAAGCTCACCACCCGGGAGCCGAGTGACGACCAGATAGAGGTTGCCCTTGAAGCCCTCAGGCGCACTCTTGAAAATGAGGGGCTCTTTGCCCGGACCGAGTCTTCGGGCTGATCTGCGATCATGAATGTGCTCTCCAAATTGGAAGAACTGAGCCGGCGGTACGATGAACTCAACATCGAGCTGACCAAACCTGAGGTTATCGCGGATCACGCGCGGCTGAGGAAGGCGGCCAAGGAACAAGCCGACCTGGATGACGTTATGAAGGTCTACCGCGAACTCACCGGTGTCATTGGTGAGATTGCGGACGTGGAAGAAATCATTCAGAACGAACAAGACCCGGAGATGGTCGAGCTTGCGCGAGAGGACCTGGCTCAGCTCACGCGGCAAAGGGAGCGCCTGGACGGGGAAGTGAGCACCCTCCTTATCCCTAAGGATCCCAACGATGCAAAGAACTCATTCCTCGAGGTGAGGGCGGGGACCGGCGGAGAGGAGGCCGCTCTGTTCGCGGCCGACCTATTCAGGACCTACTGTAGGTACGCCGAGTCCAAGGGCTGGCGCGTTGAAATGATGTCTTCGTCGGACAGCGCCACCGGCGGGCTGAAGGAAGTCATCGCGCTTGTACATGGGCAAGGAGCCTATTCTCGGCTGAAGTATGAGCGGGGAGTTCACCGGGTGCAGCGCATCCCGGTTACCGAATCTCAGGGTCGAATACACACTTCAGCTGTGACTGTCGCGGTCCTGCCGGAGGCCGACGACCTGGAAGTTACCGTTGAACCCAAAGATCTCAAGATCGATGTATACAGATCGTCGGGTCCGGGCGGTCAAAGCGTGAACACCACCGATTCCGCGGTACGTATTACGCATTTGCCGACTAACCTCGTGGTGACCTGCCAGGACGAGAAATCCCAACACAAGAACAAAGCAAAGGCTCTGAGGATTCTGAAGGCGCGCCTCTTCGACCTCATGGAAGAGGAACGTCAATCAGCGATAAGTGAAGAACGAAAAAGCCAGGTTGGTTCGGGGGACCGGTCGGAGCGAATCAGGACGTACAACTTCCCTCAGAATCGCGTCACGGACCACCGTGTAGGACTAACACTGTACAAACTGGAGGAAATACTCTCCGGAAAGCTGGATGACATCATCGATCCCGTAGCGCTGCACTTTCAGGCCGCTGCAATTGATGATGGACCTTCCAATTGAGATGGTAATATTATGAAGACTGCTCTAGTTCTGGTCCCCCCGAACATACCCAGTATGGATTCCGCGGCGGGAGGTCGGTTCCAGGCCACGTACAACGCGGACGGCGCAGAAGCGAGCCACTGGATTCCCTTGTGGATTTGCTACGCGGCAGGCGCGGTGCCTACGGCAAGGGCAATGGATTGCAACGTGGAAGGGGTTTCCAGGGAAGAATTCCTGCGAACCGTTCCCGACTATGACATATACGTGTTTTTCGGGAATCAGGAGACCGTCGCGTACGACCTGAAGACCGCGCAGCAACTCAGCGAAGTCAAGCCTGACTCAATGATAACTTTTGCCGGACCATACAGTTCGGTGGTCCCGGAAAGAATGGTGGGCGCACCGGGGGTGTCTGCGGCGATCCGAGGGGAGATAGAAGGGCCGCTAAGGGAACTGTGCGAGAATAGGCCGCTGGCGGAGATCCGAGGTCTGACCTGGATGGACGGCACCGAGATGGTCACCAATCCGGACATAGAGCCGTTTGAAGATCTGGATTCCTTGACCTGGGCATCGAAAATAATCAGACGGGATCTACCGCTTCTGCGATACCGCATACCCTATTTGAATTACCCATATATTTCGATCTTTTCCGGCCGCGGGTGCCCGTATCGTTGCACCTACTGCTTGTGGCCTCAGGTCCTCAGCGGCCACCGGTACAGAAAGCGTACCATAGCCGATGTAGCCGAAGAAATGATCTGGATACACAGTGCGATGCCGGAGATTCGCGAGATTCAGATCGAAGATGATACGTTCACTTGCGATCGGGATCGGGTTCTTGAGCTGTGCGACGCGCTGGACGGGAAAGGAATTACGTGGTCTTGCTGCGCGAGATACGACCTCCCCTTGGAGCTTCTCGCTCGGATGAAACAGGCAGGCGCTCGCAATCTCGTAGTAGGATTTGAATCGGGAAACGATGAGATTCTGAAGAACATCCGTAAGGGTTTGACCACCTCGCAGTCCCGACAATTCATGAAGGACTGCCACAAGGTCGGTCTACTCGTTCACGGGTGCTTCGTATTCGGCCTCCCCGGGGAAACCCTCGACACATTGAATGAAACGCTCGAGTATTCTCTTGAGTTGAACCCGGACACGGTGCAGTTCACCATCGCATCCCCGTACGAGGGCACCAAATTCAATGATTACCTCAAAGAACACGGGTACCTCAAGGAATCGGGAATAACAGCCTCAGGACATCTGAGCGCTGCTTATGACTACCCCGACCTCTCCGGAAAGCAAATCAACCAATTCTGCCAAGACGCGTGGAAGTCGTACTATCTGAGGCCCTCCACCATTCTTCACCACATCGGTTCCGCGCTCACCAACCTTGAAGACGCAAAGCGCTTAGCACATGGCGCTAAATACGTCGGGGACTATCTGTTCTTAAGACAACCGCATCAGAAGAAGCCGTAGGTCCGCCCAAAAGTGGGCCCCGCCGTAACCTCCGGGAAACCGTCAAATGTCGTCACGGCAGGATCTTCACCGGTGTTCCCACGTTCACCATATCGTATAGGTCTATGGCGTCCTTTGGAAACATGTGGATGCACCCGTAAGACTTCTTCTGAACCCCGTTTTCATGTCTTTTGTCCGCGTGGATATGGATGCAACTGCCGGTGTATCCCATTCGCTGTTCCTTCTCATTGGGATAGTTGATACACATCACTGTGGCCTGCTCTCCGCCGTACCCGTCAGCCCAAAGCTTTTCAAGCGCGGGGCCTGAAGCCGCGTCCACGAATCGGTTTCCTTTGCACCAACTCCTTTTGTCCTTTATCCTGAAGCCCTTGTCGGAATGGCGGGAGGCCATCCAGGAGATCCTGTAGTTCCCCACAGGTGTGCGATGATCTCCGCTTCTGGTTTTTCGCAACCCGCCCTTACCCGTTTCCACTGGATATTCCCTTATGAGATCCGCGTTCCGCCACAGTTGCAGCACTCTCATGGAACAGTGAACAGCGATCCGATATTCAGCATGTTTCGGCCTTGGGATCTGCGGAGGGTCGGCGTGAGTAATAGAGAGAACCCCGAAAACGAGACCGGCCACGGTCGAGTAGAATAGCGCACACGACACGTATCTCCAGGTCCGGGCGCGGCAATGCGCTGCAATGGACCTGAGAGCAGACCTTCCAAAGATTCCAATCGACCTGAAAAAACCACTAGGGGCCCGTCCCGGAATAACCCTTGCATCTGACACGCGCCTCATCCTTGCGATAAAGAGGGCAACGCATGCGTAGCCCCTACGTCCTTGGCCCGCAGCGCCTTCTGTTACTGTCAGGTTTATTCTGTGACAAGCCCTAAAGACCGATTTCATTGCATTCAGATCCCAGTTTGAGCACGGGCCGGCACAAGCCGATCTCGCCGCGCTCTCAAATATGCTATGATTGTAACCGTTCACCGTGAACCGTACAAACCCCCGGAATTACGTATGGGGGAGGTTTGGAGGGGGAAATGAGTCGCCCCCTCCATTCTCACCGGGCGCAGAACCGCTTCAAGCCCGGTGAACCATTAACTATGATTGAAACATCCAGGGCACGTTTACCGCACTCTTGATACCACACCAATCAGCAACGTGCCACTAGCCTTTTCCCGTGGACGGTGGGCAATGGCGCCTATTCTAAGAATCTACCGAACTCGCTTTTCCGGCATCCGGGCCATATGCCTCGTGTTCCTGATGGTTTTCTTTTGCGCATCGGACCCGCCTTCGGTCCGCGCAGACCCGGATTCTCCGAAGGAACGGAAGTTGCTGTCTCTTCAAGCCCGCGCGGAGAGGGCGTTCAAATCGGGCAGATACCACCAGGCGCTCTCAATCTACAACACCGCCGCAAGAATTACACCGCCGCAAAGCCGGATCTTCCTGGGCAGAGGCATGACCTATGAAATGCTGAAGAAACCGGCCAAAGCAGCTTTGAGTTACAGAAAGGCAATTGAGGTAGATCCGAACAATTATCGAGCAATGGAGAACCTGGCCGGCATCTTGGAGTTGAGCGGAAAGAATGTTACCGAGGCTGTTGAGCTTTACACACGATCGCTCGCGCTCGATCCCCGCCCAGAGTGGCGGGAGAACCTTCTGGTTTGGATAGAGATGCTGAAAACCCGCTTCAGGCCGCGGGATCGGTTCGCTGTGGGCTTATGGGACCTGGGTAATGAACAGGTTCGGGCGGGAGACCTTGACGCGGCCGAATCGGCCTATTCGAGCGCGATCTTGCTGGATCCGCTGATGTTTCAGGCGTTTCACAGTCGGGGGCTGCTCCGCCTTCAAAGGGCCGACGCGGCAGGTGCTGTGGAGGATTTCACTGAAACCATCCGGGTGTCTCCCCGGTTTCCCGGAATATTTGTCAGACGAGGCCTCGCCCTGGAGCGAATCGGTGAGTACGGCCCGGCCTTGGAAGATTTCCATCGAGCCGTGGAGCTGCATCAGCGTGACCCCGAGGCCAGGTATCATCTGGGCCGGAGTCTGCACGAGCATCGGCGATTCCGTGAAGCTGTTCAGTCCTATCAGGCTGCGCTGCGTCTCAAGTCCAGCCCTGATTTGCGGAGTCTTCTGGTCAAGGGGCTCGCGGCTGCGCGCACAATGGCAGCGAGGTCCCGCGCTCGTCGCGGCCCCTCCCCTACCCCATTCAAACCGTTGTGGTGACTGTCTCATCAGCCATCTTGTCTTGGATTCATTGACAACACACGATTTCCAAGGGAACAAGTCCCCCATCACATTGTCGTTCGGTCTGTACCGACAACCGGTTTCCGTTGGTGCGGGCGGGTCTTGACTTGCCGTGCTGAAACCTATAGAGTCGGGGCATGTGGAGAGCGTAGCTCAGTTGGTAGAGCACCGGGTTGTGGCCTCGGAGGCCGTGGGTTCAAGCCCCATCGCTCTCCCCACCGCAGGCAGCCGACTATCAGCCGGCTTGCTGAAAGTTACGGTTTTCCCTGTGCGCTTGCTCAGCCTCGCCGGGCTTCTCGCGAGAAACTTGCAGGAGCCGGCAGCTGTTAATCCACATCACTGAAACAATCTTGCGCCCGTAGCTCAGTTGGATAGAGCGCCGGACTTCGAATCCGTAGGTCGCAGGTTCGAGTCCTGCCGGGCGCGCCAAAGATTATCGAAGGGTCGGTCGATTTCGGCGACCCTTTTTTCTTTTGGCCACACTCCTTTCTTGTATCCGCTGGTCCACAAGCGTGTTGCTCGCTTGGCTCGCCTTAGAAGACGAGGCAGGCGCGAAGGGTGGAAACGGATGACACCCGTCTGCAACCTGTGATAGACTTAGCTGCGCTGGATGAAACAAAGCCCGGCACTCGTCCAATGCATCCTGAATTGGTGCGCTTTGCCGGCGCTCATGAAGTGCTCGATCTGTACGAAGGGACCCACAAGGGTAAGAAGAAATGACCGAGACTGAAATGAAGATACTAGCATTGTTCAAAGCGGCCATGGAAAAGAAGCTTCAGGTTTCCGGCGTGATTGCCTTTGGTTCCCGGGCACGTGGAGAAGCGGACCAACATTCCGACTTGGATGTGGTCGTGGTGCTGGACGAAGAGCCTGACGAGGCAGTGAGGGATTACGTGAGTGATTGTGCCTGGGAGGCTGGTTTTGAGGCCGGCATAGTACTGGTTCCAGTAGTGTTTTCAAGATCAGAGTGGGAAACGGGCATGATACGGCACTCACTGCTGGGTATGGCAATAGAAATGGAAGGGCTCCCAGTATGACACCAACTGAGATTCAGGATGCCGTAGCCGGCCGTCTGAATCAGGCCCAAACCGCCCTGGATGACGCCAAGTTCCTTCTGGATGGCGGCCGCAGCACACAGAGTGTCCTCAACCGGTCGTATTACGCCATGTTTTACGGTTTCTGTTTGAGCGTGGAATTTTGCGTTGAGTTGAGCCTTGACGCCTTCCAGTCTGCTGTTAAAGAGAAATCCGAAAATAAGAATGGCGACGGTGTTTACTACGGTGACCACGGCAGCTATCCCGGCAGCGATCAACGTCAGGTCTGTCATGCCGCTCTACCTCCCAACATGCCATTTGACATTGAACCAGATAGGTCGCAAATTTCGACCGCCCTCCTCCTTCACAGAGCCGGAGCTACCCGCTCTCCCTTCAGTCGGTCTAGGATCTCCTGTCGCTGTTCGAGGGCCACTCCACATTCCACCAGTACGGTCTCCAGTATGTCGGAATTCTCTATCTGCCAAAGGTCTCTGAGGTCTTTTCGTAGCCCTTGGCTGATGTAGAACTTGATCAGTGCCTGGTACCCGGACATCCCCTTCAATGGAGCAACGCGTTTCAAGTCTTCCAGCACGTCCTCCGGAATTCGAAGTGAGATGTGCTTGGTCGGACGATCTTTATGCAGAATCAGTTTCTTCTTCATAACGCTCTTCATCCCTGGGAGTTACGGGTCTTGCCGAGATAATCCGTCACGCTTGTTCTCCGGCATCGGTGAGCACTACGTAGAGGAGCCTGCTCCTTTCCGAATATCCGATCACCGCATACCGTTCCTCTTCCTCCGCGCCGGCATCTTTCGCTCTGTAGTTTGGGTCGAACAGGACTTCCAATGCCTCTGTGAAGGCGACTTCGTGCTTCTTGAGGTTGGTTCGGGCCTTTTCGGCATCCCAGGTGAAAATGCAGCCGTCAACCTCTCGTTCAACTTGTCTGGTCATAGGTTACAGACTTCGTGTATACGTTGTCAACACGGTTACGGGATGTCGCCTCTATTGCTGCTTTGGGATTGGTCATTTGAACTCGGAAGGCCATTCTCCTCATCCACCAAATATCTCGGCAAGGAAATCAACCCAACGGCTCCCCTCCGGCTACCCGGGTGAGTTCCCGGATCTGTTTCACCAGGCCGGTGATGTCTATCGGCTTTTCGAGAATTCTATCCACACCGCTTTCCCCTGCCCTTTTGCTGATGTCGGTCTGTCCACCCCAGCCTGTAAGAAGAACAAAAGGGGTCCGGGTTGAGCCCTGTTTCTCGGAAAGCTCCTTCAAAGCGGCCGCCACTTGCCACCCGTTCATCTCAGGCATCGCCAGATCACAAATTACCGCGTCGATTTTGGCGCTCTTGAAGATCTCAAGTGCCTTCTTGCCCGACAAAGCCGGAAAGACCCGATGTCCCGCGTTCTGCAAACCGTCGCGAAGCGTCCTTACCACGGGCTCCGCATCGTCTACCACGAGAATACGGAGTTCCGGCCCCAATTCCTCGTCCAGGGAGGTCAGGATCTCTTCTTGTCGCGATTCCGGCGCAGGCAGAGAAACCGTGAACAATGTCCCCTGACCCTCTTCGCTCTCCGCGGTGATCTCCCCATTGTGTTGCTCCACTATTCTTCGGGTGCGCTCAAGGCCCATTCCGGTGGCCTGAACCCCTTTGGTGGTCCAGAATGGCTCGAATATCTTCTTGAGGTTTCTCCTTGAGATTCCTACCCCGTCATCCTGAACTTGCAAGAAAACCTTGTCGCGTTTAGCGAAGGTCCTCACACCAATGATTCCACCTGTGGGAAGCGCCTCGGTAGCATTCTTCACCAGATTCACAACTACCTCAAAGAGTTCATTTTCGTTGCCGCTCACAAAACACTTGGGCCCGAGATTACGATTCACCACGATCTTGATCCCGGCCTTCTCCGGGTTGCCCTTCCACCACGGTTGTGTCATGTCGAGCGCCTGGTGAACAGCCCTGGATAGGTCAAGTATCCGGGGTTCCGCATCAGGTGTGTCCGCGTAGGATCGAGCCAAATGGTTGAGCCGCTTCACCGTAGCAGCGCCAAGACGTGTGCCGTCAAGTATCTGATCGAGGTTCACCCTCATGTCGGCAAAGTTGCCCAGCTCCAGATTGGTCACAGCGAGATGGGCGGCCCCCATGACGATCTGCAGGAGGTTGTTGAAGCTGTGGGCCACAACACCGCCCAGCTCCGACACAGCTTTGGAGCGCCCACTATCCCGCAACAGCATTTCGGCTTTCTTCTGTTCCGTGATTTCCCTGGCAACGTGTACAGCGCCGACCAGTGAACCTTTCTCGTCGTCGAGCGGAGAAACGGTGATATCAAAGACACCGTTAAGGGTTTCTTCAACAATTTCACCCCGGTGACTCTTTCCGTCAGCGAACAGGTCGCGAGTCGGGCAGAATGGCGGGGGTTGATCGCTCTCATGGAAGCACTCGTAACAGTGCTTTCCGATCGCCTCCGTGTAAGACATTCCCAGTCTTTCAGCCATTGCCCTATTCATACGAACTATTCGATAGTTTGTGTCGACTATCGCGATGAGATCGGGCACAGCATCGAAGGTCCGCTCCCATTGCTTCTTGGCCCTCTCCATGGCCGCTTCCACTTTCTTGCGGTCCGCTATCTCCTGTCTCAGTTGCTCGTTGCGCTCATCCAGTACATCGCGGGCGGCCATGACTTCCTTCTGATGCCTCTGAATCAGAAGAATCTTCTCCTTTTCCACAGTCAGGTCTTCCACGAGCACAAGGACAGACCTCTGTTCCCCCATCCTCAAGGGCCGCAGGTGCAAACGGGCCCATATTCTGTTGCCCCCAATCTGCATATCTGAGTTGAGGACATGAGGGGCCCTTGTCTGAAACACCTCTTGCAGAATTGATCCGATCTTTCGGGCCACAGATGAGTCCGCGAACAGGGAAAGGAAAGATCGGGCCTGGATTGTCACTTCGTCTGGAACTATCTTCTGACAGGCCTGGTTGGCGAAGGTGATCTCATTGGACTGCTCAACCAGCAAGGCAGGAACGGGAAGGGCCTGGAGCAACTTGCTGAAGGGCACGGCCTGAAGCCCTCTGAGATCAAAGCTCCCAGAGGATGTTATGTCCGCAGTCAGCAGGCTGGTCAGATCGATCCCTTTAGGGCTTGCGCGGTCCGCTCTGAGAAAGGACGGCCAGGTGTCGGCATCGGAGGTTTCATCGGGTTCTTGCGCAACCTGCCCTTTTGCACCCACAAGTGGGCCCGGCGAAGGGTCTGATTCCGCTTCTTCCAACCGCCGCCTCAGGACCCTCAGATCCTCAATAAGCTGCTCTTTCGTCTTGGACGTGTCTTCCATTGTTCCGAGCCTCGTTACCCTCGACCCGCAAGAGCCGAATTGGGGCTTGTAAAGCGCTCCAGTACGACAAAGTATCCTACTCCAAACGTGAAGTTATGTCAAAGAACCGTAATCCCTCAGTACGCGGGGCAGATCGTCTCCCGGCGTATGTCATGGCGAGGAGAGAAACGACGAAACAATCCCTATATTCAGCGCGCAGGGGATTGCTTCGCTCCGCTCGCAACGACATCTTGAGAGATCTCCCCGAATGACTGAGGGGTTACGGTAGATCACTTTTCTGAATTGACACATCTCCCGTGTCTGTGCGTAAGATGAACCAAGAATTCTCACGACGCATGATCCGTGATGGGAGGCAATCGTGAATTTGAAGGGTTTGTTCGTCTCCATGCATGACAGGAATGATAGATCAGCGTACACACATCGCTTGACCTCCTTGGCCCGGTGTCTGGCAGACAGAGGCGGGCAATACGAATTTCTGTACCTGGGTGATTCCCGGCCTTTGAACATTTCGACCACTGCTTCACTGTTTCTCCCACTTTGGATTACTCGTTTGCGCGAATTCCACTTCATCCATTGCGGGGACGCGGAAGCGGGGCAGGCCTTGTTCTTCTGCCGGCCCCTGCTGCGTGGTCCGGTAATCCTCGACATCCACGGGGATGTCAACGCGGAATCCGCGCTCGCCAACGAAATACGAACTCAGGGGAAAGAGTGCGCACCCGACCTCAGGGTCAAATTGCAGTACACCATGGCAACCAAGTGCGCGGACCATTTCCTCACGGTTTCAAATCTTCAGAAAGGCGAGCTCGTACGCGAAGGAGTTCCCGGGAGCCTCATCAGCCTGATCCGGAACGGCGTGGACCTGGGTCTCTTTTCCTACGACTCCACGCCCTCTTCCAGTCCCTTCACTTTCGGCTATGCCGGCGGCTTTCAGAGCTGGCAGGCGATTGACTACCTGATCGAAGCATTTGCGAAGCTCGATGATACCGACTGTCGACTGCTCCTATTGGGGTTCACCGAGGAGGAAAGACTCCTCAAAGAGAAAATCCAGAGAAGATTAGGGTCCAGGGTCGATCTGGTGGACAGGACGGACCAACAGAGTCTCATAGGGATTCTCCGGTCCGTTTCCGTGTTGGTAATTCCAAGGCGAGACCACCAGGCCATTCGACACGCGTTCCCCACCAAATTCGCTGAATACGCTGCTCTCGGAAAACCCGTGATGGTCAATGATGTGGACGAAACGGCTGATTTTGTTCGCAAATATCGTTGCGGGTTCGTGGCATCGCCTTCTCCGGACGCCATGGCCCGAACCATGGCCGAGGCATCCGGAACCCGGTCCGCTGATCTCCAAGAAATGGGCCGCAGAGCGCGCACCATGGCTGAGGAGAACTTCTCCTGGGAGATCATACGCGATGCATACGCGGATTGTGTGCAGGCGGTGGTCGACCGGTTCAGGGGCCCACGAGATGAGCACCCGAATCGCAGCGATCCGATTTGAACCCCGCTCCGGTGATCAGGAAGGTGTTCCTTGAGCAAACAGGTTCGCAAGAAACCGCATTGTTTTCCGGAACCGTCCCAGGAGTCTTTCCCGGAAAACGATGCCCACGAACCGGTAGCGCATTCCGTCTACCAAAGTACCGTTTCCCACCGCTGAGAGCGTATGTATACCGTGCGGAAAAGGCCCTTTCGCATTCGGCTCGAGTATTGCTACCTTCTCTTCTCTAAACTCCGTCGGGGTGAGCGTTACGATTCGGTTTATTGCGACTCTTCCTCCATATGATCCGGAGCAGTCCTGGGAGGGACGATAGAGTCGTCCGTCGTGCTCAAAGGGTGTCCCCGCAGGCCTCGCCGATCGCACGTCTGTTTTAACGGGATTTCCCAGGTGGGACCGCCACGGGCCTGTGAGCCGGGGTGAATACCAAATGAACAAATTCAGGTTTGGATCTGCGTCCGCGTCGGAACAGAAGAGCCACCATGTGCCGTTGTGTCGGAAAAGCGTGGAGTCAACGCCGGCCATGTCGGTCACAAGATCGGCAACCTTTGTCCATTCTGATGGAAATTCGCCGGCCTTGTAGAGTGTAATCCTACGGGCTTGCCCTGTTTCCGGGACGCAATAGATGTGCCCACGGTGCTGAAACAGGTACGGATAGGAAATGTGGAAGGGCTGCTCACAAATCACCTGGGGACGCGTCGGTCTTTCAGGGTCGGACATCTCGATACCGGCAATGACGCCTGTCCCGACACGGTAATCGAACAGCTCGAAAAGGATTGTAACACCGTCGTCCGTGGCTATTCCGAACGGATCCGCCCGGAAGATGTTTCTGTTGTCTTGGCCTGGCAAGTACCGGATTTCAGGCGAGTATCGCCGATCGAGGAATCTGTGAATCGGGTCCGACACCAGCCCAATATTCCAGTGTTCCTGCCAAAACAGCGACATGTACTTGCCCTTGATGAAGTTCTTGAACATGCGGGTCCCAATCACCAACGCATCGATCATTGTTGGAGATTTCGTCCCCTGAGGACAGACCTCTACGACTGGAGCGTTGAGCGCGGCTGAATCGGTATTTCGCAGATATTGCAGGACCAGGGCCGGCCACTTTGAACTCTCAAAGAAGACATCGTCAACTGTCGTGCAGTAGGATTCCTTGACAATTCCGAACCATCCTTGCCTAAGGATAGTCGCTCTATTGTCCGAAGCTGTGAGCCTTTGCAGCGCTGCGTACACGACGTTCTCATCATTTCTCATTTCGTAATAGAACGGCGGGGCCGTGAAGCCCGCCTTTGCCGCGCCATGGCAAAACGACCACACTCCATATTTTGCGACATTGCACAGATCTCTCCCAACGTCGCCGGCGCAGAAATCAAGGATGAAATCCAGATCCAGGCTCCGAATTGTCTGTAGATCGGAATCTGCCGGAAGCAGTTTGTCGGTTGCCTTTCCCGAGGCCCGGCATAGTATGATGGTGACATCCGCGCACAAATCGTTCAGCAACCTGGGCTGAAACGCTTTGCACCTTATGAGAAGCCTTTCGATTGATCGGGTTGGAAATCTCTTGGAAGACCTTTTGGCGTCGATCCCGGCCGCGCCCGATCTGCCGCAATCCTCGCGGATCATGACCAGCGCCGGTTGAGCGTAGTCCAGGCTGAGCAGGTGTTCCAGACAACGTGCTTCCCACTCCTTCAATTCGGTCGAGTCACACACGATTCCGAACCGGGAACCGGACTCCTGAGCACTATCGTTTGGCTGTAGACCTGAGTTCAAATCGCCCTCCGCAAATGCGCGCACAAGGTATTTGTTTGAGTCGGCTGCACTTCATGCGGTTTCATTCCCGGGCACGGCATTTCCTATCATTCTCCAGTTCCCTGTAGATAGATCGCAATGTGTCTATGCCCTCAGTCAAATCGTATTTCTCGGCAAAGACCTTTCGGCCTGCCTCAACGAGCTTCAGTCTGAGGCTTTCGTCTCCCACGAGTTTCAGGATCGCGCGGGCGATTTCTTCAGGCGCGCCCGGACTTATTATGAACCCGGAGACCCTATCTTCTACCATCTCCGGAATCGCTCCCACCGGAGTGGCAACCACAGCCGCGCCACTCCTCATGGCCTCGATGACCCCCATAGGCATGCCCTCCACATAGGACGACAGCAGGAAAACCGAAGCAAGTTCCATCAGCGAGCAGACCTTTTCTCGTTCCACATCTCCCAGGACCCTGATCCACCTGCCGAGATTCTCCCTCTCAATAATCTCCAGTGCAAGGGCCATTTGGCCCGGCTCTTCTTCAGCCCCGGCTAGAAGGAATCTGACCGAATCTGCCTGCTCCGCAATCACGGGAACGGCTTTAAATAGATCGAAGAACCCCTTGTTTCGCTCCACAACTCCTACTCCCACCGACAGCACCAGGAAGTCGTCCTTGCCCAGCCCGAACGATCTCCTCGTCTCATCCAGCTCGGTAGCATCGGAGCCCGTCCTATCAGGAATCATGTTAGGCAATACGCTCACCTTTGCACGCACTCCCAACTTCCTGATCTCGTTCTCCCACACCCTCTGAAGGACAACGATCCGGGCGGCCGAGAACAGACCCAACCTCAGCAACCACTTCTTGATGGGACTCGCCTCCACATAGAACAGGTTCCAATCATTCCCGTGCAAATGGAGCAGAACTTTGGTCCCGGCAAGCCGCGCGAGGCAGATGTAGCCGGTGGTTCCAAGGAAGTGGTGCCCCGGAGAATGAATGTGCATCAGCCTGTAACCGCCCTTCCTGCACTTATTATAGAATTTCAAGTACCTTATGGTGCGCACGATGTTCTTACCGATAAGTCCGGTCAGACCGGGAGGGTAGGAAAACGGTCCGGAAAAGACATCAAAGGCATATTCATCTGATAACTCCGAGTTGAGTATCTCCTCCATCATGGAGGCTATTCCTCCTCGCGGGGGGGGCACGGGACCGACCATCAGCACCTTTTTCATAGCCGGATTGCTCCATATTAAATGAATGTCACTTGCCCTCAATGGCCTACCACAAGATAGCATTAGCAGGGAATCCCGCAAGCTGTTTTAATGAAGCCGGCAGGTGATTGGAGGTTCGTTTTCTGGTATGGTGGATGAAGGGGCAATTCGGAGGGCTTGGACTTCCGATCGTGGCCTCAATTGGATCTCCCGGTACACGGAGGCGTAGAGTGTGGACCAGGCTGCTCGGTATTGAGACGGTAACGACTGCAATGAAACGGCTGATTCCTGAACAGTATCTCCCTGTCCTGGGGGGGCTCAAGACCTATTTTGTAGAAGAACAAGAGTTTTCAGATCCGCGCACTGCCAGGTACAACTATTCAGTCTGGTTGAGGCATCTCATAACGGCCCATAGAAATGGACTCTCCACCCGGCCCCGGGTTGTGGTCGAATTGGGGCCGGGGCATTCGCTTGGGACCGGGCTGGCTGCCATGATATGCGGAGCGGAAGAGTACTTTGCATTGGATGCGGTTTGTGCCGCGCGGGCTCAGACCAACATCGAAATGTTAGACGAACTGGTTGATCTTTTCAAAGCAAGGGAGGCTGTACCGGACAGAGAGGATTTCATACCTGCAGACGGGCCGCAAGTATCTGAGAAGGCCCGTTCGACTATCCACCCTGAGCTGGAATCCTATGAATTCCCTCGGGAGATTCTGACCGATGAACGCCTCAAGGAAACAATGAATCCGGAAAGAATCAGATCGATCCGAAAAACACTGGCTCAAGCAGATGAGGCTGATGACAAGGACGCCGCAATCTTTTATCTTGCGCCCTGGCATGAAGCCGATCGCAGAATTATCCCCGCAAATTCAGTGGATATGGTGTTTTCCCAGGGTGTGCTGCAATGGATCGGCGATTTACCCGGTCTCTATGCGACGCTCGCATCTTGGCTGAAGCCTGGAGGCTTCATGTCTCATCAGATCGTGTTTGATTCCCTGGGTTTCGCTAAGGATTGGAACGGCCACTGGACTTATTCTGAGACCATGTGGCGCCTGGTAACTGGGAGACGCGGTTTTGTTCTCAACCGAGAGCCTCATTCCACCTACATGAGGCTACTCCAGCCAAACGGCTTTAGACTCATGTGTGACATGACGTACGAAGGTGATTCAAACTTTGGCAGAAGCGCCCTGGCGCCACGGTTTAGGGAGATGTCAGACCAGGACTTAACTACATCCAGTTGTTTCTTCCAGGCGGCAAGAGTGTGATGGGTCATCTTGGTACAAGGGATCTAATGCGCTCACCACCCCCTGGCCTCGAACAGGAAGGATCACTTCATGAAGATCGAGCAGAGGAAATGGACCGAAGCAAGTGGTTGGACGTCACAAGCGGGAGTGGTTCTAGGAGAATCCGCGCAATTGGTTCTAGTGTTTGCCGCCACACCACTTCTGAGAGAAGCAAGGCTGCTCCAAGAAGTAAAGGACCGGTATCCGGGCGCCCATGTTCTTGGCTGTTCAACTGCCGGCGAGATTTGTCGAACCCGGGTATCGGATGAATCACTCGTGACTACTGCCGTAAACTTCGAGTACGCACAGATCAAAGGAACTCGAATCACGTTGAGTGAAGTGGAAACCAGCTATCAGGCCGGCGAACGCCTCGCTCAATCGCTCGACCCGGAGGGACTGGCACACGTCCTGGTGCTCTCAGACGGAAAGGGTGTAAATGGGAGCGACCTGGTCAGAGGCCTGACAAAACATCTCCCTGCCACGGTCACTATGACCGGAGGGTTGGCCGGAGACGGTGAACGCTTCGACGAGACGCTCGTGTTGTGGGACGACGTTCCCAAGAAGGATTCGATTGCCGCGCTGGGTTTGTACGGAAGTCGCTTGAGGATCGGGTACGGTTCTTTGGGTGGTTGGGACCCATTTGGCCCGGAACGGTTGATCACTCGGTCAAAGGAAAATGTACTGTATGAACTGGACAGACGTTCTGCGCTGGATCTCTACAAAAGGTATTTGGGTGAGCATGCCGATGGCCTCCCGGCCACCGGGCTTCATTTTCCGTTGAGTCTCAGGATGAAGACAGGTCAAACCGGAGTGGTCCGTACGATTCTATCCGTGGACGAAGAAGAACAGAGTATGACGTTTGCGGGTGATGTTCCCGAGGGAGCTTACGCGCGATTGATGAAAGCAAATTTTGACCGATTAATTGATGGAGCGGTCGGAGCGGCTGAGACCAGTTATCAGGCCATCGGTTCCGTGTCTCCGGATTTGGCGATTCTCATCAGTTGCATCGGCAGAAAACTGGTCCTGAGGCAACGGATCGAGGAAGAAGTTGAAGGTGTGGGTGAAACCTTGGGTGATCGTACGATCTTGACGGGATTCTACTCCTACGGAGAAATCTCTCCGTTTACCACCGGAGCGGAATGCGAATTGCACAACCAGACGATGACGATTACCACTTTCCTAGAGGAATGACCTTATGGAGAAAATGCACAGCCTGCTGAAACGTCAACTCCGGCGACATTTTGGCGACGATTTCTCTATTCCTGAAGAATGGCAGGAGTTTGTCACCGCTGTCAACGATTCACATTGGGCGTCCGACACGGATCGAGGGATGCTCGAACGGTCTCTTGAGTTGAGTTCACAAGAGTTGCTTCAGGCGAATTCGGAATTGCGGGCTGTTTTTCAGGCCATCCCAGACCTCATGTTTCGGCTCGATAGCACAGGTACCATACTTGCCTACGAGACGGATGACAGAACCCATTTCATTGTAAAACCGGAGGAATTGGTCGGACGACGAATCCAGGATGTTCCGGTTAAAGCCATTGGCGACGAATTTCAGGGGGCGATTGACCGAGTGATGGAAACAAAGTCCATTGTCAGCATTGAATATTGGATGGTGCTGCAGGACGAAGAGCATTGCTACGAAGCCAGATTGCTCCCGCTCCTCGATGATCAAATCATTGTGATCATACGAGACATTACCGTGCGTAAGCGGGCGGAACAAGATTTGCTGGAGAGCCAGGAAAAATATAGGACGCTCTATGAAGAGTCCGAGAGAACCGGTGAGTTTCATCGTAAACTGTTGGACGCCTCCCCTGACCCGGTCGCAGTATACGACATAGCGGGCGTACCTTTGTATCTCAACCCCGCGTTCACACGTCTCTTTGGATGGACATTGGATGAGGTCAAAGGGAAGACAATAGACTTTGTTCCGCTTGAGAGCCGGCCCGAAACCAAGGAGCATGTCGCCAAGGTGCTACGGGGAGAGGATTTTACCGATTTCGAGACGACGCGTCTCACCAGGGCTGGTCGAGCGATCGACGTGCGCCTTACCGGGGCCATTTTCTTTGACATGGATGGGGAACCGTCGGGCAGCGTGATTCATCTGCGGGACATCACCGAGCGTAAGCGCTTTGAGGAACAGCTTCGCCAGGCAGCGAAGATGGAGGCGATTGGACGCCTGGCCGGCGGCGTGGCGCACGATTTCAACAACCTGCTCACGGTTATGCTGGGATATTCGAACATGGTCGTAAGACACCTGCCCAAGGACAATCCGCACTACAATCGGCTCGTTCAGATCAATCATGCTGCAGAGCGCGCCGCCGCCCTTACCCAACAGCTCCTTGCGTTCAGTCGAAAACAGGTGCTGGAAGTGAGGATACTCGACCTAAATGCTCGCATAACCGATATGCAGGAAATGCTGGGACGACTGATGGGAGAAGATCTTGAGATTGGTCTTGTCTTGGACCCTGATCTTGGAAAGGTCCAGGCCGATCCAACTCAGATGGAGCAAGTCCTGATGAATCTGGGTGTCAACGCCCGTGACGCCATGCCCGATGGCGGCAAATTGACCATGGAAACCAGGAACGTGACCTTGGACGAACTGTCCGGCCGGACCTATGGCGACCTGACCCCCGGCCAATACGTCATGGTTGCCGTCAGCGACACCGGGGAAGGCATGGATGAGGAAACGATTTCCCGTGTGTTTGATCCTTTTTTTACTACAAAGGAACCGGGCAAGGGTACCGGGCTCGGCCTTTCCACGGTGTACGGTATCGTGAGACAACATCAAGGCCACATCACCGTGATCAGCGAACCAGGGAAGGGAGCGACCTTTAAGGTCCTTCTTCCTCGTGCGGAAGAGGTCGGCGATCAGCCGGCGGCGAGCCTGGAACCGGAACTGCCGACCAGGGGTACAGAAACCATACTGGTTGTCGAGGACGAAGACTCTGTTCGCGACTTTGCCTGTGATATTCTTTCAATGGTGGGTTTTACGACACTCAAGGCCGGTGATCCTGAGGAGGCTCTGAAGATTTGCGAGGAGTACGAAGGTGTTATACACCTCTTGCTGACCGACGTGGTTCTCCCGCAGATGGACGGTAGAAGTCTTTTCAACCGCCTCTCACTATCCAGGCCCGAAATAAGGGTGCTCTATATCTCAGGACATACCGATGATACCATTGTTCACCATGGCGTGCTGGACCCGGACGTGCACTTCCTGCAGAAGCCGTTTACGCTGGACAAGCTGGCGAACAAGGTACGCGACGTGTTGGACATCCCCTAGGAGACTGTTGCAAAACCCGGAAACACGTACCAATCGTGCCACGATCTGTGCATGGCGGAGCCATACGTAGGGGTGCCGCGTGCTGCGCCCTCTTAATTTCAATGTGTTACAAACTGTCCTCCGTGAAAGGCCTCATTTGGGTAGCACGATCAGTGTGCGGGATTGAGTTTTGCAGCAGCCTATTTAGCACCGGGTTCCTCAATCCAAGCACACCCGGTCCTAGAGTCCCGGAGGGACGACTGAATGCGAGCCGCGCCCCCTGTGTCAAGTGTGTCCCGGAGTCAGGTTCGAGCCAAGGGCAGGCTCGATGTGGCGGCCTTTTCCATCTCAATCCCCCTCGTAACTAACGCATTACCCTTCCTATTTCATGAAAGAATCACTCAATGGTTGGCTTGACAGCCGGGACTGCCATGTGTACCCTTGTATTGTCGTGAATAGACGTTGTGCAGCGACTCCATACTTGCGGCGCACACGATCTGGACCGATGCGGATGTGATTGCACGGTGTCTTTGGTAGTCTGCGGACCACATTATTGGGTCAACTGGAGGGCCGCTTCCTGCCGACCTTCCGTTGGGCCTGCGGACAGACGTCAGGCATCTACGGGCGTCGATCAAGGCAAAAGCCATGAAAAAGAAAGATCCCCCCTCCTCTGATTCCTTCGGTGATGACAAGAACGCTCCCGGAAGTCCGGACAGAGGGCGGAGTTTCACCGAAACCATTGATATCGGCCTTGTGCTTCCCAAGGACGCCGAGGCGGCCGCGGATTTTGATCTTAGGAATTTTGGCGCCACGTCTTTCGGAAGGTTTATGCAAGCCCTTCCGATTCCCGCGTTGCTGGTGGACGCGTCCGGCCAGATAGTGTTTGCGAACAAAGCGACCAAGAGAATAAGCGCGGACTACAAGGCTATTGTGGGAAGTCCGGTTTCTTTAGTCTTTCCTGATCCCACGGCGGCAGAAAAGGCTCAGACCCTCATTGACGCGGCCTTGACCACCGGAAAGTCCTCGGAAGCCGAAGGTGTCTTGCGCATCCGGGACGGAACCATATGGTGTCGAATGAGCGTGCGTTCCGTCAGATTTGGCAAAGACAGGGCAACGCTGCTACTCATTGAGAACCTGCCGTTGGACCAGAGAGAGAACCTCCTGAAACGGAAGCATGCGGAAGAGATACGTGGCGTTCGCCGTGAAACTCAGATTGAAGCCGTGAAACTCACAGAGGAAAGATTGCGTAAGACCGAAACGCATGACCCGCTCACTGAAGGGATAATGCCGCTCAGGGACATCTTGCGCGTCCTGTATCGCCGAATCCACATTCTCAAGATCGTGGTGGTAGCCTTACCCATTGCTACGCTGATTACTACTTTTCTTGTGTCGCCTGTTTACGAAACAAGCGCGAAGGTTCTGGTCACGGCCAAGAAGGCGAACGCCAGTCTCTTGCTCACAGGCAAGGAAAGTCGATCTACACCCATCCTGAGCCTCAATGTTGACGAATCGGACGTGAACAGTGAGATGGAACTCCTTTCCTCCAGAGATCTCTGGAAGGAGACGGTCGAGACCTTGGGATTGGGCTATTTCGAGACGGAACACAAGGGGATTCTGACGGGGCTTCGTGGCTACCTGAAATCCATGTTGGGCCGATCAGCAGTATCGAAAACGGGGCAAGGCACACCAGGCTCAAACAACGAAGCCCAACTGGACGCCGCTGTCACGGCTCTCGTGAATTCCTGCAAAGTTGTGCCCCTGATAAAATCCAAAGTGATTGACATTGAGTTCAACTACGACGACCCGGTGAAAGCCCATGATATACTCTCCACTCATCTCAAGCTCTACATACCGTACCACATGCGGGTTCATTCTCTGCCGGGCGCCCAGGAGTTCTTTAAAGGACAGAGAGACGCGTACAAGAAGAAACTCGAAGAGGCGAGCAATCGCGTAATCGAATTCAGGAAGAAATGGGGTATTGCGTCTTCAGAAAAGCAGAAAGACAGTCTCGTCGGATTGATTGCCCAGATTGAAGATTCGCTTGTGGAGATCAACGCCAGCCTTACCCAGTACCGAAATATGCTGGCGTCCCTCAAGAGGAAGGAGATGCCCACAGGTCAGCTGGCCGCGTCCATGAGAAGGGAAGATGAGAATACCGTTGTCAACGTGATAGCAGCGCAGCTTATTCGAGCCCAGCAAAAGTCCTTGGAGGCAGAGGGGAACTTTGCCCCTGACAGCCGGGACTATCGCAGTTCCAAGGCCATGGTTACCTCCCTTACGGCCAAATTGAACCAAGCCCTCAAGAGCGAATTGGGGAACCTTAAGGTGACCCGAGCAAGCCTCGAGGAAGATCTGAAGAAGCATCGTGCGAGACTCGCCCTGTTTGAGGAAAAGGCTGAGGAGGCGAGTCGGCTCCAGATTGAGGCCGACATCGCCAAGGACACGTATGTCCAGTACGCTACCCGAGGGGAAGAAGCCCGTCTGCAAAACATGATGCAGCAGAAACAACTTGTTACGGTGCGCGTGGTCAGCCAGCCTTTCCTTCCCGAAGCCCCTGTTTTTCCGAAGAAAGGGCTCATGATTCTGACGGCCTTTCTCCTGGCCTTTCCGCTCGGATTCGGGATGATCCTGGTAGCCAATTTCCTGGATCGCACGTTTGACACCCCACAGGAGGTAGAGGCCGTAACCGGACAGCATCTGCTCGCTTCATTGAGACGACTTCCTTCGTAGTGATGCCACAATGATCTTCCGAAGCCGGATTACTCTTCCAGAAGCGAATCCGCATCAGGCTCCGGATCGCTCTGCCAGATCAGAATATAGGTTGATGTAGCGATCCACGAGGATACTCCAGTCGCGGTTTGTTTCAACCCAGGTCCTCGATTTTTCTCCCAACTCCTTGCGCAGAGCCTCCTGCGCAAGGAGCGTCCGGAGCTTGGACACCAGGTCCGGCACATCTTCGGATCTGAAAAGAAGCCCGTTTAGTCCGTCCTGCACTATCTCCAGGTGCCCACCGATGTCACTCGCCACAAGGGGTTTGCCCATGGCCATGATTTCCAGGGGTTTCAATGGGGTGACAAGTCGTGTCTCTCGGGTTTCTCGCCTCGGCAGAGCGAGAACGTCGCAAATACGGTAATAATCAGCGACTTCCTCATGCGGGACCCTGCCGGTGAATCTGACACGTTCCCCTAGAGATAGTTGGTCGGCCATTTCCCTGAGATCCGGCATCAGTTCGCCGTCACCCACGAGCAGGAGATGCAGGTTCGGGAACTCTTGGATCAGCCCGGGCATGGATTGCAGCAGAAGATCCAAACCCTCGTATCGAAAAAAGTAGCCGATGTACCCGATTGTGAGTGCGCGATCGAGTTTCAGGCGCTTCATCAGCGGCTCAGGAGGTGGTCCGGGAACGTGAAGGGTAGTGTCAACCCCGTTCCGCGCCACCACAATTCTGTCCCGCTGAATGCCGCGGGACCTGATTTCGTTTGCCAGTCCTTCGCAGATCGCGCAGCAGACGTCCGCTCTTTTCAGTGCCAGATTTTCCAGGTACCGGATCCCCTTGTATTGGAGCGAGTTCTCACTCAACTTTCCCCGACCGGCGTGTGAATCTTCCCAAATCCCGCGAACCTCATATATTGTGGGAATATTTCTTCTCCTGCCCACAATGTTGCCAACGATTCCGCAGGTGAACGGTGAATGCGCATGGACAATTGTGGGCTGATAGCGGGCCGCGAGTTTCAGGGCCGTTCTCAACATTGAGAAATTTTGCAGCACTCTCAAGACAGCCTTCACTCGACTGTCATCTTTGACCTCCGCGGTGGCAGGAAAAGCATCGCTGCACGTCCTGAAGTACCTGACATCGTCTATGCGCTCGCTACGTTCCGAATCAAGCTCCCCCAGCGGCAGTTGGGAGGGGGAAGTGAGAACTATCTGGTCCACTCCTTTCTTGTGGAGGCTCCGGACGATCTGCCTGCTTCGAATGGCGTACCCATGCGTCCCGGGAACAGATCGATGCAGTATGTGTATTATGCGCAAATTGGACCTCTCTCACCGTTTTCATGGCTCAGCAAAGCGGGCGAATTCCTCGGAATGAACAAGACCGACGATTTCCTCGGGAAGATGGAGCAGGGGGCTGTCCGCAGGAAGAGTCAACCTACCGGTCGCCGGCCTGATAGCCATGAGATACCCGGCACGCGCCCCGGCGCTGACAGAACCGCGCAGGTTGGGCGCGGGAGTCTTGAGCCCGTAAAGACGTGAATACCAGCCGCCAATGGGGTTCTCTGAACCGCACAGTATGGACATTTGAGCCCCATCCGGCTGAAGGAGTAGTCCGGCAAGGCTTCCTGAATCGGATGAAGCTGAAAACCGCGTGTTGTTGAGTTGGGTCAGCGACCACTCCGGTGACCAGTGGAGGGACCATTCCAGGCGGGGCTCCCCTTTTCCGTTCACGTAATCCAGGACAATGAGCCCCTGCCCGATCAAGTGCAGGATGAAACGGTGGTGTACGAGTCTTCCCCATTTCACCTGACCGCTCAACAATTGCCAGCCCTTTCCTTCTTTCGGGGGATGCAGACATATGTCAGGAGGCCTTGACCAGCGAAACGTGTCTATGGGATTGGATTGGCTGCCTCCATCAACACGTATGGTGTTGTGAGCCAACGTGGACCTGAAATATTCTCTCCACAGAGGTGGACCGTTGTACCAGCAAGTTCCCGGGTCAACTATCGCGGGCACACCATTGTAGAACAGGACAAATGAAAGTCCGTCTGCATGCCCATGCCCGAAACCGGGATAGATTCCCAGCGGACCGCCGTCAAAGACAATGTGGAACGATCCGTCTGCGCTGACCTGATAGCCTCCTGACGGGAAGCAACGTAGGCCGGTCGAGTCCGGGGAACCCTCCCCTTCCTGGTTTTGCGGCGCACGAGGTTTCCGCGAGCCGGCCTGGAATGAATCGAGACCAACAGGTCCAAGGAGAAGGAACGCCTCTGCCGGATACGTCTCAATTCCATTGTACAGGCCAGGCTCGTCCAAAATGGCCGCTCCCATGGCAAAGAGCGCTGAAAAGTCCCAATAGTCGTCAATCTGCCATCCTAGAGCGAATCCGGTGTCGCTGTCTCCGATCATGGGGATTCTATCGGGCCGGGGACTCAGGGCCTGGACAAACTTCAAACCCGCGGCCAAACGTTCAAATGCTACGTCAGGAAGCCGAATTCCATTCACCCGGGCCAAATGGATGAGGGGAAGCAGGAATTCGGAAACGAAACGGAAATATCCTGTGCTCTGTTCAGCATAGACCCCATCAGAAAGAATGAGCTTTGGAACCAGCCAACCGAGGATTCTGAGCGATCGTGTACGCCACCTGTCGGACCGGGAAAACGGTTCGTACATGATTGAGAGATGAAGAAGGGCCGCACTCTCGCCCAACAGGTGATTGCCGGTCGCATGGTCAAGGGACAGTTCGCTGTCAAGGTGTCTTACGTGAATATAGAGGCATGATAGGAAGCGGGCCATGAAATCATCGTCCCAGGACGCGGAACCCATGCACAGAACGTGACAGCGGGCCCATGAGAGGGCTCGCAGGGCCACCTCCAGGTTGCTGCTCCATTGGACGCCGAACGGATAGGGAACCGCATCCATCCAGCTTTCTATTTGCTCCTTGGCGCGGGCCGCGAATCGATTGTCACCGGTAATTCTCCAGGCCGCGCCGAGGCAAAGCAAGTGCTGAAATCGGTTCAGTTCCCAGCACCACTTCACATCCTGTTCCGGCCTGTTCGGATCTGAGTAAAAGCGAACTTCCGAATAGTACTTTGCAGGCCAGCCGTCGTCCGGCCGAGTCTCATCCAGCGTCGAAGACCAGGGAACGTTTCCCGGGTCAAATTCCTTCCACTGAAACAGTGTGAACCTCCCTGCCGACGAAGACTCCGCCCTAGCCACGATCTGCTCGGCCGGCTCCGGATAGACCCTGGAAAACTCTTTCCAAAAGGAGCGAGCTTGCCACCATTCGGCCGGCAATCTGCCGCGAACGGCTGAGTTGAGATTTTCGAAACGGTCCTTCGCGGATTCCAGATTCAGCCATCTATCAATTTGACCGCGGCAACGGTCAATGGAAAAGGCCTCAGTATCCTTCCTTAGGCTCCGCTTCTGCTTCCAATGCCTCATCCCCGAGGCAAGCCGCCAATAGGGTTCACTCATGCGAGCAGATCTTACGCGCCGAACATAATATGGTAACATGGCGAGCCGCATCAGGCCTCCTCAGCCCCGGGCGCGGGTTTGCCTCAAAATAATTCTATCGAGGCTTCATTTCACCAGAGATTCGATCAGTGCTCGATAAGTCTGGTATTCTCGATCCCAGGAGAACAGATCTGTACGCTCTCGGGCATTCCGCACCAACCTTTCCCTGGTGTCCGGGGATCGGTACAGTTCGAGGATCTTCCGAGCGAGGGCCTGATGATCGCCGGAAGGGACAAAGGCTATGGATTCGTCTCCGTACAGATCCTCCAGCACTGAAAGCCTTGTAGCTACTATGCACAGGCCCAAGGCAGCCATTTCGGGAATCTTCAGCGACAGTGCCAGGTCCATGTGTCTGTCTCGGTACGCCGGATATACACCGATATCCGCGTCCTGCATGATCGCGCCAATCTGCTCCAGCGGAACCGGATCGTCCAACCTGACAATGTCCGCCACTCCAAGTTCCCTTGCCAGCTCAAGGCTCCGGGTCAGGGCCGCGCCTTCGTTTCGTATTTTCGGCACAATGCGGAGTCTTATTTCCGGGATCTCGCTGCGCAAGAGAGGGAGACTCCGCACGCAAACGTCCAGGCCGTACCGTTCGGCAACTGTGCCTACATAGAGCAATGTGAAAAACTTTCTTTCCAGTGGGGCGACGTGGTATCCGGCATCAGGCTTGAAGATTCCGGTGTACGCGGAATTGGTCACGACCGTGATCTTGTCCGGAGAAATGCCTCTTTGCACAAGGATTCTCTTGAACGTATCCGTGGCCGTCACCACGTGGGTACTGAACATCACCGCTATCTTTTCCAGAAAAACCTGAATCTTTACAATCGGATGCTCGTCCGTGAGCCCCAGCTTGGAAATAGTTATCTCAGGAACAGGATCGTGCACGTTCAAGATGACCGGGCAACCCCTCAAACGGGGCACAAGAGCGCAGAACACCAGAAAATCCGGCATGTTGTGTATATGGATCAGGTCGTAGCGGACGCGCAGGTCCAGCCGGCTCACCCGGATGAACATCCAGACAGCGGAAATCAGCCACTCCAGTAGATGACTCACCCCTTCGCTGCGTTTTCTTGTCTTGGGTATCGGATATACACGAATGTTCTCAGGATGTGAGTCTGCCTCTATTCCATCGGAGGCCAAGCAGACAATATCCACAAGCCCGCCCTCCCGGGCCAGACACTCGGCATAACGCCTCACCCGAGCGTCCCGTTCATAAATGCTGTGGGTGAGCATGCAGACTTTCATCCTGTCAGCCAGCTTCAACCTCCTGGTCCCGGAACGGTCCGGTCGCGATTTCCTTGTCTACGCGCAACCGCGTGACGTGCAAACAAATTACGTGGAACGGACCAGACCACGGCTGAAACGCATTGCTGAGATTTCTGTCTGATTGGACGGTCATTCACGCACGAACGTTCAAGACCAAAGGCCATTTCTATAGAAAACGATAGACGTAGTTGGGAACATGAAAGTCGCGCTTGTTCAGGATGATCCCGAGAATGTCGGCGCCCGCGGACCTCAATCCATCCAATGCGTCGTTGATTTGTTCCGCCCTGGTTCTATTGGCCTCAACGACAACTATGACCGCATCCACGAAGCCGGAAAGAACTCTGGCATCAGCGAAGGGAAGCACGGGTGGAGTGTCAACCAGCACAAATCGGTACTGATTCCCCATTTCGGCAAGAAGGCTGCGTAGTCTGCCTCTGAAGGGTTTTGAGGATAGTAAATCTCCACCGTTCTGGGTACCGTCCGCCGGCAGGACGGAGACCTGCGACGAGACCCTTTGAATCGCCTTGGCGGCCTGTGTCTGCTGTCCTAGGACCGCCTGAAGGCCGTCAGCCGGGGTCAGTCCGAAGGTTTTCCGAAAAGAAGGCCTCCTGAAATTGGCCTCGACTGCCAGGATGGAGTCCTGACCATAGATTGTACCAAGGAAGACCCCGAATCCCAGGGTAACACTCGTAACGCCCTCGTCGAACTGGGCCGAGGTGAACTGAAGCACCTTCGGGCGGCCTCCGCGGCTGTCCGGCGCAGCAATAGCATCGCGCAACTTGTGGAATTCATCATCAAAAAAAGAAGGAAACGAGTTTATCAAGTCCGCAGGATCTTTTGCTCTCATTGTCGTACTCCTTGTTGACGACCTTCAGCACAGTTGCAATGGTCTCAGTGGCCAATTCGGCTGTCTTGCCTTTGCATGGCTCAACAAAACCCGGGGAGTCATTCTTTACCGATAGTGGTGACTCTGTTCTTGGTAGTCAACCTCTTCTTCTCAAGATAACCCATCGATGCCGTCAAGGCCAGAAAAACACAGACTGTTGCATAGGACACCGGTAGATGAAACCGGTTGAAGACTCTCATGAAGAACGAGCTGATCATTGCGGCAAACAGTCCGGCAGCCACCGCCGCTATCAAGGAATCAGAGGACCGAGTCAATCTCCATAGTCTGACAGACATGGCCACCATGAGCCAGTAATAGAGAAAAGCTCCGACAACACCCCGTTCTACCAGCTGCAATAGGTACTCGCTGTGCACCGAGGCATGCCAGGTGTGCCTAAGCTTAACAGGCATGTATTTGTCAATCTCAAAAGAGTAATTGCTCGCCCCCACTCCCAGAACCCAATTGTCTTTGAACATGGAGATGGCTGTCCGAGCAAGAGGGATCCTTACCTCGCCCCATGTGCCTACTCGAAACCTGGTGACAATGAAAGGGCTCGCAAGCATCAAAATGAGCATGGCCACAACAGCGCCCTTCAAGACAGTCCCCGAGGCCACCCACTTTCGGACCACTCCTATAGCGAGGATCGTTACGAACGACACGGCTATTGCCAACCATGCGGCCCTGTGCTTGGCCGCTATAATCCCTGCCAGCCCAACAAGTATGCAGAAAAGGGCCACGCCACGAGAAAGCTTATCCGGCAACTTCAAATAGTAGACCAGCCCCAGTGGAAACACCATTGCCATTACCTGGGCCGAGATCACCTCATCCCCCAAGAACCCGGCAGCCCGGAATCCCACTACGTCTCTTGGATCATAGAACTCACCCATCAGAGTGTAGTTCAGGCCGGTGACAAATTGTCCAATCATATACACTGCTTGAGCGAGAGCGCCTGCGAATAGCGCATACAGGACGACTCGAAGATCTCTGTGAGTGTTGAGGTTGTTCACAAGATAGAAGTACAGCAGGAACCCCAGTGACAAAACTATGACCTCGTATATGCTGTACTCGAACCTCGTCGCAGTCAACTTGCTCGCGATCAGGCTGTATGCAATCCACGCAAGCAAAAGAGTTCCAAGAGGATGCCCGAGGGTAGGCCTTCTCATGGATCTGCCCAAGCACACTAACGCAAACCAGTAAATATACAGAATGGCAAGCAAGAAGTCGACCGATGTCACGGCGATCCCTGCTACAAAAGGGCTGCTCTGAAACTGGACCAATGGGCGGAAAGAAACGTGGTAGTCCAGCCCGGTTGGGATCAGCAATATCATCATGAACAGAAGAAAGGTCTTCAAGTCACGGATGAACAGGGCAAGACCGAGAAACAACAACACGACCAGGAAAAGGAAGAGCACCGGTTTCACGCCATACTGCATCGCCGTCACCAGCAGGTGACCCATGACCAGGGCGGCTGACCCGCAGATAAACATCACAGCAGCATTAGAAACCGACGAAGACTTAGGCATTATCCAGCCTCAATACCGGACCACGCACATGCATCCCTTTTGATTCCCGGAAAGGGTACGCGTCCGGAATGAGCAGGCACGGACCCGGGACATCTCACGACGCCTGAGAACCTTTCACAGAACACTCGTCTCACAAAGACCGACTGTGCTCGGCTCCCTTTCCCTTTCACGGGCCGGCATGCACGGGGCGCCAGAGCCCGCTTCACGCAGGGTTCTCCAGTTCCCACACTAACACTGTCACAGGATCAGGGCAAGGCATTTCCCGCCCGGGGCTTCCCAAAGGCCGCCGTGGGACCGCACATTTTGCCATGAGATATCGGGACATTGGAATTCGTCGGCACACCCTCTCACTGCGGGATTTTGCCGGGCATCCTCTGTACTATGGACAACACATCCGACGCGATTCTTCGGGCGACTATTTCGTTCCCCTTTTCCGAAACATGGCACAAATCAATGAAGATCGGCCCCTGGAAATCCAAGAATATGTTGCTCAAGTCATGGAAGTTCTCATTTCCGGGCGGACCCTCCGATCGCGATACTGCCTCGTACACATTCAGAAAGGAATCCTTCATCTCTTTTGTGCGCCGGGTTATTTGAGATTCATACGATGTTGAATTGCGCTTGTGGAAAACCAGGGGTTGCCAATAGAATAGGGCCTTGAAATCGAACGATCTGCCCAACGCCTCAACTATTTTCATATTGCTGCGATAATTTCGGACCACCTCTCGGGCCAGCCTTTCGCTGGTGGCCTTGTCGATCCCGGCCCATCCGTATCCCATGGTCCAGTCACCGTCCCCGGCCTTGTAGCGTCCCGCTGCAATTGCCTTGGCGGCTCGGTAGGTCTCGGATCGCTTCAGCAAAGTCGAGCCGAAGGTCCAGAGCAGCGGTATTGTCTTAGCGCTCAAAACATTGAATTCCCGCCTCCTGTTGATCTCATTCTGAGGCAAACCGGCAGTATTATTCTGAAAACTGGAAAACACGTCATTCACTCCATCGTAGAAGATCACAATGTCGGGAGCGAAACCCGCCTGCAATGCTCCGATCAGAGCAACAACTTCCTGAGTGACCACATATCCTGTTTCAGCGTAATTTGTGACTTCCGTACACCTGTTTGTTGATGCGGACACGAAACGGGAAAGATAAGAAGGAATGGTGAAGTCGTCTCTTGCGCCGAAACCCCACAGGGAGGATCCACCGAGCATGAGAATCTTCACCTTCCCGGTCTCGCCGGCGCACTCGGGGTTCCAGGTCCGTCTCACCCCGCGGTCGTCAACATGAACGTATTTCCCTGAAAATCGGTCTCTTCTCCATTGCACGTAGGGCCGCCAGACTGTACTGATGGACTCCAACTCCTTGAAGCAGTCCTTCACCCAGTGTTCACCCTTATAGGCATCCGCCTCTATGCGCGAATCCTTCGCATCGTCCCCTCGGTGCATGAAGTGCCTCGTGAGACGAAGTCCCCCCTCCACTATCAACAAAAGGACCATTGTGGCGGCAATCAGGGAGACCAGATACGCCCCGGCTCTGCCCGTCCTGGAAAGGAATACAGCGACGTGCGCCATTTGATACTCTCCGTACAAAGTCTTCGCTTCAGCGTAGTGACGCCGAATTCATCTCCAGTCCGCTACCCTTGATCCGGCCCGATTCAGAACAACTCCACGGTTCATGAAGGCCGGACTACTGTGCTGTTCCGACTCATACCAATGCGCGTTCAAACAAGTGATAAGGACCACTGCTGGGCAAGCCGGCAGTGGCACCCAAAAAACCGATCTCACTCTCTTGATTGCGCATTGGCATCAGGCCTCATGGCAATCATCGTCCTGACCACGTGCCCCCCTTTGCTAAAGGGGGGGTCGTTCGGGTCCCCCCCCTTTGAAAAAAGGGGGGTTAGGGGGGATTTTGAGACGCGGTCCTTCACCTGTACACTGTACTTCTTTGAACGCAACTTGGTATCACTCTGTTGATTGCGCATTGGTATTACATGTCACGGGTCAGTTGACCCCAAGATAATCAGCTATGGTCTTTACGATCTTCTCCGCCACCCCGGTACCAAGGCTCTTGACCGCGGACCCCGCGCTCTTGTGTCGGCCCGTTTCTATCTGGTGGAGCACGTTCAGCACTTTGTCCTTGCTTCGTCCCACGAGTGTTGATGTGCCCTGTTCAACATAGATGGGGCGCTCAGTGTTCTCCCGGCAGACCAGACATGGAATGTTGAAAAACGCGGCCTCCGACTGCACAGACCCGGAATCGGACAAGACCAGCCGGGCGCCTGTCATAAGGGATAGGAAATCCAAGTACGGAGACGGGCTGGTGATCTTAAGGTTTGTAATGGATTCAAGTTCGGTTCTCAGACCGAATTGATCCAGGCGGGAAGCGGTCCGGGGATGCATTGGAAATATACCGGGCAGATCAATCGCCTTGAGGATGTCGATGATTTCCCTCAAAGACTCGGGATCGTCCACATTCGACGGCCTGTGGAAAGTCACCAGGGCATAGGAGCCGGCTGCCAGTTGAAACCGTTTCCAGGGGCTCAGCGATTTGACGTTCTCGATGAACATCTGAAGTGTTTCCAACATGATATCACCCACCAGGTGGACTCGGGCGCGGTCAATGCCTTCTCTCTGGAGGTTTTCCACTCCCGAAGGCTCTGACACGAACAGCAAGTTGGAAAGATGATCGGTCAGACGGCGATTGTGTTCTTCGGGCATGGTTTCGTCGAAGGATCTTAGACCCGCCTCCACGTGCGCTACAGGGATAAAGAGTTTTCTGGCCACCAGTGAAGCCGCTATGGTCGAGTCCACGTCTCCTACCACTATTACCAGCGTGGGCTTTATCTCGAGACAGGCCTGCTCAAAAGCAATCATTATCTTGCCTGTCATTTCTCCGTGGCCGCCCGAACCTATGCCAAGGTGCAGATAAGGATCGGAAAGACCAAGTTGTCGAAAGAAGACATCGCTCATTACGTCGTCATAGTGTTGACCCGTGTGGACTATCAGGTGGTCCAGTCGATCGTACTTCTTGAATTCCCTTTCCAGTGGAGCGATTTTCATGAAGTTCGGTCGCGCTCCGACAACACTGACTATTCTCATGGGGAGATCCTATGGCTATGCCCTTCTTCTTGAATGTCTCGGCTTCCCTTCGGGCGACCGCCGGTCGCCGCTACGTTCCTTCTGAGAACTGTCATATGCTCCTATTCTCAGAACGGGAGAGGAGAAATTGCTCAATGATGTCCGCGATCCTTTGTGAAGATCGACCGTCGCCGAAAGGATTCTCCTTTGCGACCATTGATCTGTAGTGTTCGTGATCATGAAGGAGTCTCGATGACTCACTGACGATCTTCTCCCTGTCGGTTCCCGCGAGCAGAGCTGTGCCTGCCTGGACCGCCTCGGGCCGCTCGGTAACGTTCCTCGCCACCAGAACAGGCTTTCCCAGGGAGGGCGCTTCCTCCTGAATACCACCCGAATCAGTGATGATAAAATACGCTCTCTGCATCAAAGCGACAAAGCGGAAATAATCGGGCGGAGGAATAATCCTGATTCTGTCGCGGCCTCCAAGAATCTCTCCCACACCTGCTATCACATTGGGATTGGGGTGGAGCGAATAGACCACAAAAACGTCCGGATCGGCTTCCACGAGATCCACAAGGGCCAAGGCCAGGTCTCGCAGGCCGCGACCGAAATTTTCCCTCCGATGGCCTGTGACAAGGATCAGGCGGCCCTCAGGGAGGTCAAGTTCATCAAGATATTTGCCCGCTTGGTTTCCATGTCGCAAGATCTCCACTGTTTGAAGAAGCGCGTCAATAACAGTGTTGCCCAGCACATAAATCGACTCAGGTGAGATCCGTTCTTCGCGAAGATTCTGCGCGGCTCTCTCAGTAGGGCAGAAATTCAAGTCCGCCACATGAGAGATGAGGGTTCTGTTGATTTCTTCAGGAAAGGGCTGGAACCGATCGTAGGAACGCAGACCGGCTTCAACGTGCGCCACCGGGACTTTTGAGTAAAAGGCCCCCAATGCGGCTGCAAACGCTGAGCTCGTATCACCCTGGACCACAACCAGGTCAGGATCTTCCATTTGCAGTACTTCCCTGAAGCGCACCAGGACCTCGGCTGTGATGTCAAACAGATCAGGATCGTCCTTCTGAACATTCAGGTCATAATCGGGGCGCACATGAAAATTTTGCAGAATCGTGTCCAGAAGCTCTCGGTGCTGGCCCGTAATGCAACAGATGACGCGGATTCCGTCCGAACGAGCCTTCATCTCCTTGTAGAGAGGGGCAAGTTTGATGGCTTCAGGCCTGGTTCCTATGACTATCAACACCGTGTTCGTCTGAGTGGTCATCGTCACCTGAGGTTAGATCGGCTTTCAGAGGGCCGGCGACACCAGCCCTTTCCCGGGCAGGTCCTGACGCTGTGGATAATAATGCCCCAGAACTCACCTCCTGGCAAGGTCCGTTTCCAAGAACCCGCAAGCCCTCGGCTTCGTAGGGCAGATCCTCTCATCGAACACGTCATTGCGAGGAGTGAAACGACGAAGCAATCCCCTTGTGCATCGCGCAGGAGATTGCTTCGCTATGCCCGCAATGGCATCTTACGACGCGCTCCGAATTACTGAACGGTTACTCCATTGAACCACGAGGGCTTGAATCATCTTGAGAATCGGTGTATTATCCAGTCAACAGGCTGAAGAGTTGCTCGGAGCCCCTAATGCGGAAGATGGCCCCAGGATTGTTGGTAATACTCGCCGCTGTGATGCTGTGGCCGATGCACGGGACCTGCTCCCAGAACAAGGTCGACGACGAGCCTCTCGTATACTCATCCTTTTACATCAAGGGTCGGCCGAACTACAAGGGAAGCCGATGGGTCTTTGAGTCCGGGACTCACAGGCTCATCGGGTACGCCATGTGGGACGCGGTCAAAAGGCGATTCACTGTTTTTGACCTCAAGGGGCGGTATTATGGATTTTACCAGGCGACGATCCAGGGATTCTATCCCGGCTTTTACCGCCAATATCTCAAGTACGACAAGAATAACAGGTATAGCTACGCTGTCATGGCCCTTCCGGGGGGCAGGCCGTTGACCGCGAAAAACCGATACGGCGAATTGGGTGGGCAGTGGGTCCTCAATGACAAGGGGAATATTACGCTGCCCGACACCACCCCCAGACCGTCGGCCACACCCTTGGACGGCCTGGACGACTTGTACTCCCCTGATTAGTGATGACGTGTAATGGTTCACCCGGCTTGAAGCGGTTCTGCGCCCGGCGCCGCTGGAGGGTCCACTAGACTTTGATTCGCTGCAACTTGTTCGACTGACACGATGGAAGGGACTCCGGAGCGGCATGAACAGAAGCATGTTTAAGAATACTATCGCTCTGGCCGTCCCCAATCTGCTCAATCCCGTCATTTCCTTCCTGCTGGTTTTGGCAATTTCCAGATTCATGGGCATTGAAGGACTGGGGCAATATTCCCTGGTCTTATCGTACATCACCATTTTCGGTTCTCTTGCATCCATGGGCCTGGGAAGTTTGATCGCCAGAGAGGTGGCCAAAAGACCTGAAGGCGCTCATGTTCTGTTTCTCAATGCCACTCTGTTCGGGACCGTCGCGTCCCTTGTGACCTTTGTGGGAATGAACGGCCTGGTTATGGTCATGGGTTACGAAAGAGAAGTGGTTCAGGCCGCGTTCATTATGTCGCTCTCCCTGGTCCTGTCCACGGCAACATACTACGCAGAGTCCGTATTTCGCGCTGTTGAAAAATCCGAGTATGTGGCGTTCACCTACATAACTGAGACCATCCTCAGAGTAGGAATATGCGTTTTTCTCGCATGGCGTGGGTACGGAATTGTCGCTCTTTTTGGTGCGATTCTGGGGACCAGGGTTCTCGCGGCCGCGCTTATTTTTGGTTTCTATGTGAAAGTCTTGGGCCTGCCCCGCTGGGAGTTCAGGCCTGAAATGTGGCGTGTGCTTGCAGGACAAGCTCCTGTTTTTACCAGCATTGTGATTTTTTCTACCATACATCTGAGCGTCGATCAAATAATGCTCTCCAAGCTCATAAGCGTGGAAGCAGTGGGCGTCTACAGCGCGGCCGACCGGCTCTTGTACATTTGCAGGACCCTGCCCATGGCTTTCTCGGCGGCTCTGTTGCCCTTCTTCACCAAAGAGTTCCTGGCGGGAACCAAGCACCTACAGAGCCTGACAACGGCATCCCTGAGGTACATATTCCTGGGAACCATGCCCTTGGTAGTGGGAACCGCGATTCTTAGCGACCAGATCATAGCTCTCCTATATGGTCAGCAATTCCATGCCTCGGTCCCAATATTGAGGTTGCACATTCTTTCCTTGATACCCTTCAGTCTGGCGTACATTTTCGCGGAAATCCTCATTGCAACCGATAATCAGAAGGTGGACCTGACCATTAACATTATCGCGGCCGTGATCAACGTTGTCCTGAATTTTATCTTGATACCTCATCTGGCCGAAATAGGCGCGGTGGCCGCCACGCTCATAACCATAGTGGTTTTTAATCAGTTGCAGTATCGATATGTAAAGAGGCGTCTTTTCTCAGTCGACTTCGGGGCACTCATCGGTAAGCCTCTTTTGGCTACCATTGCAATGGGCGGGGTCACATACCTACTCAGAGACCTGAATGTGTTCCTCAATATCACAATATCTGCTGCTGTCTATTTCCTGCTCGTTTTCTTGCTCAAGGCTCTCTCCCCCCAGGAAATCAGCTTGATCAAAGGATTGCTGGTAAGAGTGCGGGGCCGCGGTTGAGGGAGCCGCGGTCACACACCGACTTGCGGTAGCCCCCCCGCGGCCGCATCGACCACACTAAAGGTAACGCGAGTCACCTCCACAAGCTCCTCAAAAGTGACGGCCGCCGGCTTTTCCTGCCGCACGGAATCCAGAAACCCTGTAACGCACGGCAAGTGCCCCTTATCCTGTCGCCAGAGGCGCATGCTCTTGAAACCGGGCCAACCGTATCCCACAAGAGTGCGGAAATTGTCCAGTTGCAGAATGCCGCCCGCGCAGAAAACCTCAAGCCGCTCCTTGGGAAAGGATTTGTGACCATTCGCCAAATAGTGGATTGTGCCGAAGGAACCGTCCGAAAACGAAAGTGTGAAAGTCATCTTATCGTGGGTGACGCCTCCCCCGGGGACCATGCCCATTGAGGTGACATTAGCCGATACCACCGCAGATCCGGCCAGGTACCGCAGAAGATCCACAAAATGGCATGCTTCGCCGATGATTCTTCCTCCACCGATCTCGGGATCTTGAGTCCAGTGGTCAGAGGGAATCTCACCTGCATTCACGGTCATGATGAAGGATTTGGGTTCTACCAGAGGATCGATCAGCTCTTTGATCTTCACTATGTGAGGAGAGAAGCGCCGGTTGAAACCGACCATAAGGAGAGGGGATGTGCCGGCCGCGATCAACGAAGAGTAAACCTCCTCCACCTCGGCGAGTTCCCCGGGATTGATGGCAAGCGGCTTTTCGACGAACACGTGCTTTCCGGCCCTCAATGCTTCGTTGACGTAACTCGCGTGGGTATCGTGGCGGGTCAGCACAAACACCGTGTTGATTTCAGGGTCTGACATCAAGCCTTGGACATCAGTCGTAGTTTGCTCGAATCCGAACTTGCGAGCCGCGCGAGATGCGGTGAATCCTCCCTGGGAAGCAACGGTCTTGAGTCGGACCTTGTTCTTTCTTAGGGCCGGCAGAATGACCCCAACCGCGTGGTCCCCGGTTCCGATCACTCCTACCACCGGAGAAATCCGCGTCTGCGCTGAAGAGACCTTCTGCGGCCTCGAAGCCGTACGGCCGGCACGCGTCGAGACAGTCCGTATCAGCAATCTTTCGGTAGTCTGCTCATCTTCCGAGGGATATTGCAGGACTATTCCCAGGGAACTCTCCCCGCGTTCAAGGATCTCATAGGCTTCCAAGGCTCTCTCGAACGGGAACCGGTGTGTAATAATAGGTTCCACGTCTATCTTTCCGTCGCGAATCAGTGAGAGCACAGCCTCGAAGTTTCGTTGTTCGGTCCAGCGAACAAAACCGAATGGATAGTCATGCCCCTGTTGTTCAAAGAATGGATCGTACCTGCCGGGTCCGTAGGAACAGGAAACCTGAAACGTAAGCTCTTTCTCGTAGAAATCATCGCGGGAAAGGTGGAGTCCTGTTTGTCCCACCAGGACTATCCGTCCCCTCTTGCGGCACATCATGGCCGCCTGATGGATCGGCTCGTTACTGGTGGTGTGAGCCGTCACAAGTACACCATCAACTCCGCGTCCGTCGGAGAAGGACAGGGCCGCTCTGACAGGATCTTCGTTCTTCGAGATGTCCACGCCCATGGCGCCGAACCGCCTTGCCAGGTCAAGTCTCTCGGGATCCCTATCCACTCCCATCACCCGGCACCCGTTGGCCAGCAAGACCTGAACCGTGAAGAGACCGATCAATCCCAGACCGATCACTACGAAACATTCTCCAATGGTAGGTTGCACGAGACGTATTCCCTGCACGGCCACAGCCCCGAGCACGGTAAACCCGGCAGCCTCGTCGGATACTCCTTCAGGTATCCGGGCACACAAATTCCTCGGTACGCAGACCAATTCAGCGTGAGGACCGTTCGACACCACACGGTCACCGGGGCTGAAGTCATCCACGCCCGCGCCCACCTCCACCACGACGCCCGCATTGCTGTACCCCATGATTATGCGATCTTCGAGTTTATCCCGGACCGCGGCCACGGTGGCAAGAACACCGTCGGTCCTTACCTTTTCCAGGGTCCGGAGGACCTTCTCGGGCCGCTGTCGAGCCTTTTCAATAAGGCCGGCCTTGCCGAATTCCACCATTGACCGCTCCGTGCCCGCTGAAACCACACTCGCGTTGGACCTGATCAGCAGGCGCCCACGACCCGCCACCGGCGCGGGGAATTCGCTGATACTGATTTCACCGTTTCCCAAAGTGTGAAAGATCTGCTTCATGATTAATGATCCGGTATTCTCAAATCTAGGTCCTATTGCGGACTCTGCAATCGAGTCTCACGTATGCAGCATATCACAAACAAATCCAAGGAGCGCCGCGTTTTGTGATAATCGAATTTGCAGGGGACATGAGGTAAAGGCGCGGGGCAGGTTTTCTCACCGGACATGTCATTGCAAGGAGTGAAGCGACGAAGCAATCCCCGCATTCAGTGGGCAGGAGATTGCTTCGCTGCGCTCGCAATGACATATTGGGACAGCCCCCCGCATGACTGATACCGATGTGCGATCAAACGAGTACTGAAGAGCACTGCTGGGCAAGCCGGCAGTGGCACCCTAAAACAGAACCGTACTCCTTGGATCTCAACTTCGCATGAGGGCTTACACACCCCAAAGAGGAGGGGTTGCAATTCACACTCTGATGTGCAAGATTCCTTGCACTCTGGGCTTTCATACTTTGTTGTGTTTCAATTCCCGGCATGAAAGTCGGTATGAAAATGGTCTCGTCAGTAAATCTCCCCTCTGAAGGGAAAATCATATGTGCGGCATAGTGGGATCTCTCGTTTTCCGAAACAGCCGGTTCCGAGTGAGCGAACAGTACATCATTCGCATGAGGGAGACTATGGCTCACCGCGGCCCGGACGGCGCGGGCGCCTGGATATCTCCGGACTGCCGTGTGGGCTTGGGCCACCGCAGACTGGCCATAATAGATCTGTCCGAGGCCGCGAATCAGCCCATGTGCAACGAGGACGGTACCCTCTGGATAGCGTTCAATGGTGAGATCTACAATCACGCGGACATTCGCACAGAACTGGAAAAGACGGGCCGGCACACGTGGAGCACCGATCATTCAGACACCGAGGTCATCCTGCACGCGTTTGAACAATGGGGGATCGATTGTCTGGAGAGATTCCGCGGCATGTTCGCCATTGCGCTCTGGGACTCCAATACCCGGGAATTATGGCTGATCAGAGACAGGATAGGCATAAAGCCTCTCTATTATTCTTTTCACAACGGCCGAATAACCTTTGCTTCAGAAATCAAGGCGCTTCTCGAAGATCCCGATCAGATAAGGGAAGTCCATGAGGAATCCCTGCGCCATTACCTGTCCTTCCTCACCACTCCTGCCCCTCAGACACTGTTCAAGGGGATCAAGAAGCTGCGACCCGGGACATGGTTGCGAATCTCCGAAGACGGCTCGGTTCGAGAAGAACGTTACTGGGACGTGTTGGAAAACTCGGGTCCCCTTATCTCAGCGTCGGAAGAAGAAATCGCCCACATGCTTCAGCAAGAGCTGCGCACTGCGGTGAGACTCCGGAAAATCAGCGACGTTCCTGTTGGGATCTTCCTCTCCGGCGGTGTCGATTCCACAACAAACAGCTTCCTCTTTTCCGAGGACGCGGTGGAACCTGTAAAGACCTTCACCATTGGGTACGAGGGCGAGTACAAGAGTTACGCCAGTGAAACCAATCCAGCGCAAAGAGTGGCTCACATAATCGGATCAGACCATCATGAGCGACTCCTCACATTGGACGATTTCCTTGAATTCCTTCCGGAAATGGTCAGGCTCCAGGATGAACCAATCGCGGACCCGGTTTGCGTTCCCCTTTACTATGTTTCCAAGCTGGCCAAAGACAACGGTGTCACGGTTGCCCAGGTAGGAGAAGGATCAGACGAACTCTTCTGCGGATACGACCAATGGCGGCATATGCTCCAGATGGAACGATTAAGTGGGCTCCCCATGTGGAGACCAGTCAGCCGCATGGGTGTTCTGGGCATGAAACTGATAGGCTGGGATTCGCGGCAACCTTACGAGTGGCTCAATAGAAGCGCTTCTGGACTTCCACTGTATTGGGGTGGAATCGACGCGTTTTTTGAACACCAGATCCAGGCACTGCTTTCGGAAAGAATGCGCAAGACCCTCGGGGCTGTGAGTTCATGGGACGCGGTCGCCCCTCTGTATCAGGAATTCCTGGAAAAGGCCGGAGAGAAGACGCGCCTCAACTGGATGACCTACGCTGACTTGAATTTCCGTTTGCCGGAGCTGCTTCTCATGCGGGTCGACAAGATGAGCATGGCGGTGAGCCTGGAAAGTCGCGTGCCGTTCCTGGATCACAAGTTCGTGGAACTGGCAATGAGAATACCGAGCCGGATCAAGGCCAAAGATGTTCAGCAAAAGTACATATTGAAAAAGGCCGTGAGGCCTCTGATTCCTGATTGGGTCATAGATCGAAAGAAACAGGGGTTCTGGGCGCCGATCCACGAATGGTTCCTGGACCGCCTTGGGGACCGGGCCCGGCAGGTGGTTGAAGACTTCTGTAAGCAGACCGATTATTTTGATCCGTCGGAATGCTCGAAGCTCTTCACGGGTTTTCCCAACACACGCTCTGCGATCCGAGCATGGACCCTCCTGAACCTGGCTCTCTGGTGGAGACACTACATCAAATCCGACAACGGGCCGCTCCTGTAAACACCTTGTCCCATGCTGTCAGCCTTCATTTTCGCGAGAGACCTCGAGCACATCCAATGATTTGAGAAGTTGTCGGGAGCAGGTCTTCGTACAGCCGCGTAGCATGGTACGCGGTCCTCATACCGAGTATCATCGCAAGAAAGCGACAACGAAATATGAGAGTGCTTTCCGTTGTTCACTGGTCCGTGGCTTCGCCTCGGACAGGGTACTCCAAGAGCGCGCACGCTGCGCATGGACTTGGAGGGGAGGCCCTAGCCGGGCAAGCATTTCAACGTCATGCTACCGACAGTTGTCATGTCACGTAAGCTGTCCGGGGCCCGCTCAATCGCCCCACGCGCAGTGGCTCCCCTCCAAACCACCCCATACGTAGACCCGCAAAGGGGTGGCTTTTTCCACGGGACTTTCATGCGAATGCGCTTTCAAAGAGAAAACATATGACTCTAGTCCGGAGGGGAGAAATCCCCCCTGCCCCCCTTTGAAAAAGGGGGGTTAGGGGGGATTTTGAGACTCGCTCCCTCACCTGTACACTGTACTTCTTTGAACGCAACTTGCGTATCATACCGAGTATCACGAGAAACCAACCTGCAATCGCCATTCCGGGACTGGTCCCATGATTTAAGACGCCTTTCTTATTGAGCCGCACATTGTTGAACAGCTATAGTGCCACGCATTGAAAATGGGTTCTACGGCTGGAATCCCCCCTCCCTTGACGCTTACACTCGGACACACGTGACACCGCGGGCGCCGCTCGCATTCTGTCGTCCCTCCGGGACTCTCAGACAGGGTTAGAGTGGATTGAGGAACCCGGCGCTGAAGCACCGGGCGACTTTCCAGTGTCCCTACGGGACACCTCTTCATGCCCCGTCGGGGCATCTGATAGTAGCCCGGTCATTTATGGCCGGGTAAAAGAAACCACCACAATTTCCCTTCCTTAAGTCCCGGTGGGACGACTGACTCTCCCTTTTACACCACCCACGGTGTCACGTGTGGGTAAGAGTAAGCCCTTGACGGGAGCGGTAGGGGGAGGGTGATCTTAGCACCGAATATCAATGCGCATTACTGTACGTGAAGATACCCGCGGTCTTGATCGCTTAAGCCTGAGCGTGTATGTTTACATTTGGCCGGTTACGAACAATCCAAGAGGGCGCAGCATGCTGCGCGCCGTACGAAGACATCGTCCGCACAAGTACACTAAAGACAGCCGGGCCCTGAGTCTATGGAATTCAGCGATAACTTTCACATCTTTGCATCCATCGCAACAGCTATCTTCCTGGAAGGTATGCCCTTCTTGGCCCTTGGAGCACTCGTTTCCGCGGTCATAGAAGTGTACGTTCCTGTTGAACGGATCAGCCGGTTCATACCCGGGAATTTTCCCGGTGGAGTGGCTTTGGGCCTCACCGCGGGGTTTCTTGTCCCGACATGCGAATGTGGAGTGGTGCCGATTGTGCGCCGGCTCATCCTGAAAGGTGTACCGCCGTATGTGGCCGTTACGTACATGTTGGCCGCGCCGATCATCAATCCTTTGGTTCTGGCTTCAACATATGTAGCCTTCCGTGGGAATCTCACTATGGTTGTAGGACGTATTGTGATAGCCGCAATCGTCGCGGCGGCCCTGGGCTTGTTTGTACGACGAGCCCATAGCTCACATATCCTGAAGTCTACCGACCATGATCAGAGTTCACTTGCTGGTCACGATCATGGCCGTCACCGCTTCGAGAGCCACGAAGGCTGCCGCGTGCAGTCCGACCCGGGCCCGACCCGCTTTGGAAAGGTAACGCACACCTTGAACCATGCTGCCCTTGATTTTCTGGAAATGGGCAAGTTCCTGGTCCTGGGCGCTTTTGCCGCGGCTTTCTTTAAGACATTTCTTCCTCAGGAAGTATTCACGTATTTTGGCGGCAGTCTTATTCTGTCAATCTGTGGAATGATGATCCTGGCCGTTCTCTTGTCCATCTGTTCAGAGGCGGACGCGTTTGTAGCAGCCTCGTTCGTCTCGTTTCCCCAGGCGGCTCAGTTGGCATTTGTGACCATTGGGCCGATGGTTGACCTGAAGCTGATAGGCATGTATGCGGGTACGTTCCATCGTCGGTTGTTTGTGGCGCTCCTGATAGTGCCGACCTTGCTGGTCTTTATTCTGTCTTTTGCGTACGGTATGTTTATGTAGGTGCGGATGTGGCCGGATTTCTTGAAAAACTGCAAGGTTTGCTGTTGATCCTCTTGGGCTTGAGCACAGGCTGGTTTGCCCTATTCGGGGATTACTGGCTCCTCATGAACCCCAAATTCATGTGGTTGACCGCGGGCGGCGCCATTGTCATTCTTGCAATGGGCTTGTCGGCCCTGTTTACATCCGCCATGAGACCTACATACTCAGCAATCATGATTTTCGCATTGTTGGCCCTCATTGTGCTTCTAGGCCTGCCTTTTTCAAAGAACATTAACGCATTGATTACACCGATTCGACCGGACCTTGAGAAATCCTCCTCATTCGTAGGGAGCAAGTTCAAAACAATTGATTTGATCGCGCTTCATAGTTCGGTCCGTGAGCCCAAGTACAATGTTTCAGACAGTCTCTTTGTAACTGCCGGATGGATCAAGCGATCGTCGCATTTGGACCGGCAAGGTCATGTGGCCCTGGTAAGACCCCTGGTTTATTGTTGTTTGGCCGATGCAATGGTGGTGGGATTTCGGCTCAACCACTACGGCAAGACCGACCTACCGGAAGGATGGGTGAACGTATTGGGAAGGCTCAGGAAAGTGCACCCTCCCCTACCCACGCCCAACCTTCAACTCGGCGCGGCGCGGTTCTCCTTAATCAACAAATACTATGTCATGGAACCGATCAGGATCGTTCCTCTCAAAACGCGGCTCCCTTCCATTGCGGATGAGCTCCCTGCGGACAAGTTCAGCATGTTTTGGAAAGCGATCAAGGCGGCCGGCTTGTCGAAGACTCTAGAGGACAAGGGACCGATCACGCTCTTTGTTCCCGTTGATCAGGCCTTCGACTCCTTACCGGAGCAAGTATTGAAAGGCCTTTTCAAGCCCGAGAATAGGGAGCGCCTGAGACGTTTTCTCTCAAATCACATTGTGCCGGGAAAACTCATGAAGAGAGACCTTTTTGAGTTGGATTCGACCAAGACAATGAATAATCAAAAACTAACGATCAGTGTGGAGAATGGTTCCTTGTTTGTGGAAAAGGCCAAAGTGATCTTTGCTGACACAAGGGTCAGTAACGGGGTTATTCATGTAGTTTATCCAGCCATTCTGCCGGCGGGGAGACTTGACACCCTTGCTGCGTCAGACTAGAGTGGCATGCACAAACCCGATAGGGTCGAAGGTCTGAGGGTGGAACACACGAAAAAGGGCCGGTCGGTGCGCGGCTCCCGACCAACCCATGAAACAGCGTTGCTCGGTCATCTCTAAGGCAAATGAAATTATTTTCCAGTGAGATGCTGGAGTCAAGGAGGCGGGAAATGATGAAGAAAGACTTCACGTTGAGAATCCTTCCACTGTTTTTGGCGGTGGCTCTGGCGATTCCGGCTCAGGCCGGTGAAATGCGGAAAACTGAAGTGTTCTTCGGTGACACACATCTTCACACGTCCTACTCACCGGACGCGTATCTCATGCAAAACCGCACCGCTGATCCGGACACTGCTTACCGGTACGCCAAGGGACTGCCGGTGGTGCATCCGTACCATCGGGCCAAGATTCAGATCAAGACCCCCCTGGATTTCCTCGTAGTGGCAGACCATGGTGAGTTCATGGGAGTTATTCCCAAACTGTTGCAGGGCGATCCTTTGTTTGCCGACACTGATATTGGAAAACGCTATTTGAAGATGTTCAAGGAAGGCAAGGAGACTGAGGTGTTCGGCGAGTTGATCGGATTTGTTAATACCTTGAAGCCTCCCCCGTCCTTGAATTCGGAAAAGGTGAACAGAAGCGTTTGGACTGAGATTATGGACGCTGCTGAACGGCATTACGACCCGGGCAAGTTTACCACGTTCCTGGGCTGGGAATGGTCATCTACACCCGCCGGCGCCAACTTGCACCGGGTGATCTTCATACGGGAGGGGAAAGCGAACGGAGCGAAATTCCTCCCGTACACCTCTTTCAACAGTCCCAAACCGGAAGAGCTTTGGAAGTGGCTTGACGCTACCTCCAAGGATACTGGAACGAACTTTGTAGCTATTCCTCACAACCAGAACATCAGTAAGGGATTCATGTTCCCCATCGCGGACAGCGACGGCAAACCCATAACAAAGGCCTATGCTGAGTCGCGCATGCGCTGGGAGCCGATTGTTGAAACAACCCAGATCAAGGGTGATTCCGAAACGCACCCGATCCTATCCCCCACAGACGAATTTGCCGACTTTGAGACATACGACCACTACATTGAGGTTGGGGAAGGAAAATCCATACCACTATTCGATGACGCTTTCCTTGGCAAGCTAAGCGACAAAGATAGGAAATACGTCGCGAAGCACAAAGATCGCACCGCCAAAGTGGGAGACTACTCCCGAGCCGCGCTGATGCGTGGACTTGCCATTAAAGCAAGGATCGGCGCCAATCCATACAAATTCGGTATGATCGGCTCCACGGATTCCCATACCGGCATGTCTTCTTCGGAGGAGGACAACTTCTGGGGCAAGATGGGCCTGGATTCCACGCCGGAGAATACCCTTGACCCAAAAAAGCTGCTCGTTCCCCCCAAGACTTACGGCGCAGACATGGGCGCAGCCGGTCTGGCCGCTGTTTGGGCTGAGAAAAACAACCGGGAGTCCATTTTTGACGCGTTCCGCCGCAAGGAGACCTATGCCACCACAGGAACCCGCATCCGACTGCGACTTTTCGGCGGATGGGACTTTGCTCCTGCAGATGCTCAGGCAAAGAGCCCGGCCGATATCGGATACAAGAAAGGTGTCCCAATGGGCGGTGATCTGAGCAAGGCGCCCAAGGGCAAGGCGCCGACTTTTCTCATTCGCGCGGTGAAGGACCCGAACCACGCTAATCTGGACCGTATCCAGATCATAAAGGGTTGGGTGGATAAAGACGGCAAGCCGCATGAGAAGATCTTTAATGTGGCAGCTTCAGATGGGCGCAAAGTCGGCAAGAGGGGCAAGGTCAAGCCCGTGGGCAACACTGTTGATCTGAAAACCGCCACCTGGACCGACTCCATCGGTGACGCTCAACTGGCAGCCGTCTGGAAAGACCCTGAATTCGACCCCGGTCGGGACGCATTCTATTACGTGCGGGTGCTGCAGATCCCGACTCCCAGGCATACGCTCTATGACGCGGTGGCACTGAACAAGCCGCATCCTAAGCAATATCCGGCCACAATTCAGGAACGGGCTTACTCGTCTCCCATCTGGTACACGCCGTAAGCTATCGTAATATCGATAACCTGAGGGGCGGGAGTAAATTGCTCCCGCCCCTTTCTTTTTGGGAATTTTGCCTACGTGGATGACTTGCAATACCAGGGGGGGCCTGATACTTTTCATACATGTCCGGGTGGTTGACATCCGGGCCCGACCAGGATCCCTGAAATGGTGTTGGAATAACCGCTGTCTTGCCATGTACAAAGAGTATAGACCCTACAGGACTTTTCTGATACTGACGGACATGCTTCTAACGCTCATGCTGTTCGCTCTCGCGGTAGAGTTGAGGCCGATTCTACCCGGCCGGATAGTTGAGTCTGCCGCGGTTTATCGAATCCCGGCCGTATACCTGACGGTCCCGTGCCTTTGGTGCTTGCTCTTCGGTATGACCGGCGTGTACGCTCTGGCCAACATTCCGGTTTTCTCAAAGCAGTTGGGTCGCTTCACCGTATCGTACCTCTTGGCGATCCTCGTTTTTGGAGGATTTCTCTATTTCACGTACCGCGAAATGTCCAGAATGGTGGTCCTTTACTTCAGCGTGGGCAATTTTTTCGTTCTCTTGGTGACGCGCTACGGCCTGACTCGCTATCTGGGAAGAGCGCTCAAGGGAGTTCGCCGTAGTAACGTTCTAATGGTGGGGTCGGATCAAAACGCTATCAACCTTGCCACGACAATACTCGAGGATCACGGTTCGATTTACGAAGTCGTCGGATTCGCGGACAACGATTGGAGCTTCCAGGGCCCATTGCCCGCTCCCTTTGTCGGTCAGGTAGACGAAGTGCCCCGACTCGTGCAAGAATACGACGTTCATCTGGTGGTGATAGCCCTTCCGGAAAGTCGTTCACAACTGACCGACAAGTTGATTCGGGATCTGGATCTGTTACCGGTGCGAGTGTACCTTTCCCACGACCTGGGAATGCTGGCGCTCCTGCGTTCCGAGGTGGAAAACTTTGGGAACTCGCTGGTCATCGGCATTCGGGAACCGATTATCCAGGGGCCGGAACGCATGGTGAAGAGGATCTTCGATCTGACCGTGGCCACGCTGATGCTCATGGCGACCTGGCCCCTGTTCCTTATGATCTGGGTTGCGGTCAGGCTTGACTCTCCCGGGCCTGCTATTCATCGCGCGGAAAGAGTGGGAGAGAACGGCAAGCTCTTTCAAATGCTCAAGTTTCGGTCCATGATCGTGGGAGCGGAAGATCTCCAGGACCAGGTGGCAACCGAGCACGAAGAAGGGCCCCTCATTTACAAGTCGGAAGAGGACTCTCGTGTAACCCGGGTCGGGAAATTCCTGAGGCGCACCTCTCTTGATGAACTGCCCCAACTCATAAACGTGTTCAAGGGGGAAATGTCTCTAGTAGGGCCGAGGCCGGAACAGCCTTTTATCGCCAGGGAATACGACCACTGGCAGAGGGAAAGGCTTGCGGTCCCCCCGGGAATGACGGGATGGTGGCAGATTTCCGGCCGCAGCTATCTGCCGATGCACCTGAACGTCCACCTGGATCTCTACTATGTCAAGAACTATTCCCTGTTCCTCGACATCAAGATCCTTCTGAGGACCATCGTGGTTGTCCTCCAGGGAAAGGGCGCGTACTGAGGCCCTTGGACGCGTATGAGCAGTTCTCTTCGACGACCGGGCAGGCCGTGTCGCCCGGAACAACCGACCTATGGCAAGTGTCCAAGAAGTTGGCCGATATTTCAAATCCGGTTCCGAGGCTCACAGAGGGGAAATCCCGATATGCGTTAACTTACGCCCCACGCTTTACGATTCGAGTCCCGGAGGGACTGCTGATATAGTCTTCCGCATCGAACTTCGCGCCGAAGATGTCACCCTCCCCAAGCCCCTCCCGTCAAGGGAGGGGAGTCCTTTTCCCTCTCCCCTGGCGGGAGAGGGTTAGGGTGAGGGGGGATCACCTTGCAATCAGACAGAACTTCCGGCAACTGCCATATGATCCCGTCCGGGTCTACAGTTCACATTCCGTGAGGGAAAGATGACTCCTCGCTGGGCAATCAAGAGATGTTTGAAGTGGCTCGTAGAATGGGGCACGGCCCTATCCGGCGCGGGCTTCATATACCGTCGAACTTCCACATTCCGCGCGGGACACAGGATTCTCACGTATCACGGAATCTCAGACAGACCCGAGGACTCTTTTACCGTCAAGACCGAGCATTTCAAAGACCATATGGCCTTTCTCGCGGACAATTACCGGATTGTCGAATTGGGAGACCTGGTGACCAGCCTGTGCGCTGACGGGTCTTCCCCCGGGCAATCCGTTGCGGTCACCTTTGATGATGGGTACGCGGAATCTGCGTCCGGCGTTTGCGAAATTCTGCTGCAATACAAGATCCCCGCGACCTTTTTCGTTGTGACGGGACTGCTGGACGAGCCCGCGCAGGCTGCGGGGCAGCGCTTCCTGACGTGGCAGGAGGTCAGGGATCTTGCGGCGGCGGGGTTCTCGATCGGTTCACACACGGTCAGTCACCGCAGCCTGGGGGAACTGAGCCCGCGCGGAATTCGTGAGGAACTTGCCATGTCGCTAGCGAGGATTGCTGAAGAAATAGGCGTTGCGCCCAGGGGACTCTCATATCCTTACGGCACGATGCGCGACTTCTCTCCTGCAATAGCTGAGGCGGCACAGCAAGTGGGTTACGAATACGCGGTCACCGCGGTCACGGGGCTTAACTCAGCGGGCTGCAATCCGTTCATGCTTCGACGGACCGCGCTTACTGCCGGAGACGGGCTGCGGACGTTCCGCATGATTACGAAGGGGAATTTGGATCCGTGGGTTGCAGTGGACAAGTGGGGATCAAGGCTTCAGGGAACCCGCGACCCTGCACTGGAAGAGCGCCCGTTGTAGGCGCTCTCACAGGAACTTGCATGCCTATAAGCATAGGCACAACGAAACATGAAAGTCCTTTCCGTTGTAGCCTTCTTGCGATGGAAGTTGGTATCAGATCCGGTTCCTGTGCTCAAAGTGAAGAAATCCCCCCTTGCCCCCTTTTTCAAAGGGGGGCAAGGGGGGATTTTGAGACTCGGTCCCTCGCCTGTACACTGTACTTCTTTGAACGCAACTTGGTATTAGACCTCTATCTGGTCGTGGTTCTGCCCAAATCCGTGGTCAGACCCAGGCCCCAGCCATTGAACAGCAGCAGTTTCGTGATGTTCTGGTTTACCCATATGTCTGCGCGAGCTATCATGCTCTTGGGAACGTACACGAGATCGTTCCGCATCAGCAGATAGTCGCCGCTGGATCTCAGGTGAGCCAGATCGGTAACCCTGGTAAGAAACTTTCCTTTCGGCGATCTGGAAATCACGAGAACCGAGCGTGGTTCCGCGGCATCGGTGGTTCCCCCGGCCATTGCGATTGCGTGCTGTACGGTCCTCGGGCCCTTGATGTTGAACACACCAGGGTTCTTGACCTCTCCGTCAACAAAGATGAGATTGCCTGCTACTTCTTTGAGAAACACGGAAACCTTCATGTCGCCGATCAGCTTCGCGTAACGCGTGTTTGCCTCGGCTGTGATCTCCGGTACGGTTCGTCCGGCCGCCCCCATATTAGGAATGAGCGGCAGAGAGATATGGCCGTCCGGACGGATTGTGACCAGCCTTGCCTGTCCGTGAGGAGCAGTGGCCAGGGCCCGCTGGAGCTCGGCCAGCCTCGCGTTGAACTCACGAACCGAGACGGTGATTTCCGGCTTTCTCAGAATATCGGCGTATATTCTCGTCAGCTTTCTCTTCAGTCGACCCGCGGTCAACCCTGCGGCCACAACATCATCCTTGCGTGGAATACTTATCTTGCCGTCAGGCCGTACACGAACAGTTCGATTCATCTGGGGGTGGAAGTGGTACTCCACATCGACCTGATCGCCCACTGACAGCTTGTAGGGCTCCGAACGGACGGACGGCAGGGTCAGGTACAGGAATTCCAGAACATCTCCCTCTGCGAGACGGTAGAGCGGCACAGGGAAATGCCTTGTCACGAATTGCACCGCACACGGTGGGATTTCATTGACTACACCTCGGTGAGCAGGAATCACGCATCCGCTCACGACAAAGATCATGGCCAGGATCAACGCGTGCTGCCTGTGGAAGATTCGGAACAGGATTTCCTTGCTGATGATGCGCATTTTGTCTTTGCCCGTTAGCATGGGTATGCCCTCGACATTCTTACTTTGAACCCCGGTTGGGGAGCTGCTCTCTCGGCTCGGCCCGCAACCCGGCTTTAGAAGGTCCCTGTGACTGAAATGAGCACACCGTTTCTCTTGAACTCCAGGGCTTTCCCGGAAAAGAATTCCTGCTGGTGAAAAAAGGTCTCGTGCTCAAATCCCACTCGCACATGTAATCGGCGGCCCCAGGCCCCGGCTATGTCAGCGGTAAGGCCTATTGAGACGTCCACGTAGTTCAGATAGTTGGGTGAGATTCCGTAGGTCATGCGCGCGAATCCGCCCGGGCGCAGAGGCCCTCGGAAAATGTTTCCAATAGCAGGAAACATTGCCTCCACATGGACCCCCAGGCACGGTAGTAACTCATCCACGTAAATGACATCTTCAAGTCCCAGCCCGGCAGCGTCACGGAAACGGACCATGGAGTGCAAGTACTTAAGATCACCGTGCAAGCCTGTGTAGTATCGGGGCCCTATCAGGAAGTCCAGGTCATAGCCGAACCCGAACGACGCATAGGCCATTTCCGATTCGATCTCCGTTCCGGCCGGGTAGCGATTGTTGGGAGTGACCAGGTCTCTATCCAGTATTCTGCCTCCCTCATAGCTCTCAGGAATCGAACCGTACAGCCTCAACTCATGGTGTTGCAAAGGACGAATCGCCGTACAAAGACGCAAGGCCCATTGATCAGCCGGAAGCCCCAGATCGGTGCGGAAATCATTGAGTGTTCCTATCCCACCAATCTCCTGACCAAGTCCCATCCTTCCGTCTATCCGACAGATGTATCCCTCTGTGTTCACTGATACGCGGGTGAAATACTCCAGTGGAGCGGCGTTCGATCCCACGGTTGAACCCAAGACTACAATTGCCGTGAAAAGAAGAGCCGCGCCTTGCCGGGACAGTGATCGAGCAAGAAATTGCCTAAGAATCACCATCGTAACCCCCTATCTTGTTCAGCGTCGCGGCCATGGACAACTGTGAACCCGTTATCGTCGGAGTCAGTCCGAGCCGGTGAGGAAGTCGACTCGTGTCCACCGGCCGCACTGGTGAGCCGGACTCTTTCACAACGGACGCTCCCTCCAGGCCAAGAAGCGTCGTTGTCCGGCCCCCCGGGCCAAATAGCGCTTCTTGCTTCCAGGACACGTCATCTACTGCCCGGGACACTTCTTTTGGAGGAAAACAGGGCGCGGGCCTTGGAACCCACTCTCCACCGGCTTCCCGGATCTTGGTGTCTACACTGAGAGACTGCCCTCTGAAGATTCTCCCGGCGTGCTCGCGTATCCACGTGAGCAACGGCCTTCTCGATATGTAGGGCTGTTCGAGCAAGTCGGGCCATTCCTTGCCTCCCTGGAAGTGTCCGTCGGTGGATACGGTGTGCAAGAAAGGGGCCTCGTCGAGTCTTTTGTGCGAGACCACAGGACCGGTACCGCGCTTGAGTTCATTGACCTCTGCCGCGATAACCATTTGAATACTCTTTAGAAAAGCAAGGTGTCCCGTAACACATTCCCCCATGACGTTTCTCAGGTTTCGAATCTGCTCGCTTTTCGCACGGATTTCCCGGCTGCCGGCCTTGAATCGAGCCGCGAGAGTCATCTTCTCAATTTCCAGTTCCACTATCTTCGATTGGATTATCTTCAAGGACGGCATGGCCTTGAGATAAGTCTCAGGGACAAAACCTCTGAAGATTCCTTTTCCCGACTTCATTTGGCGAAGCGCCAATTCGCATCCCTTTACCTGAAGCCGAACTGTCTGCAACCGTTCAGACGCGTTCTCACCTATTGCGTATCGACCCGGCACAACCACCGACTCGCCTTGCCTGCTGTGTTTCTTCTGCTGAGAAATCAGGACTGTCCTGTGCCGCCTGTAGTTCCGCAAATGCGAATCCAGCACGGCCCTGAGGAATGCCGGGGCGCGTCCGGTGAACGACACTGAAATGATCCCGCTCGCAGAATTGGATGATACGGACATTGCAGCGGGAAACCATTCCAGGAACGCACCGACGTTCGTGAGTTCTTCCTCCGCCGCAAAAAACACCGGCAGTTCCTGGTACGCGGGCAGGCTCGACACAGCCGCGGCTTTGACGGGCCAAGCGGTCGGAACCGGTGAATCGCGCTTGATAATGTCCATTGCCACCAACTGGGCCAGCCCCGGACTCTTGAGAATGCGAATCTCCTCTTCAAGGGAAACCGGCCTGGATGGACCCTCTTGAAAAACAGTTCCAGGGCAAAGGATGCGCGCTTCCACTTGGTACCGGTCCAGATAGACCGTGTAATACAGGAGCGCAAGAGCGCCCGACAAGACGACAAGGACCCAATATCGAGCACCTTGGAAACGCCGCCCGGTTGCCGGCTTTGATGCTCCGGGTGGTGAGCCTCGGCCTTCAAGAGCGCCCGTCCTGTCGCAGCGCACTTGCCGGCCCGGGCAGTCCCGAAGATCGTCTATGGCCTTTCCTCTTTCATCTTGATCCGCATTCAGACCCAAATCAGCTTCGCAGTCGGAACCTTGCTCAGATTCCGGCGGCCTCTTTGAATCCCACAAACCCCCAACCCCTGAATTGGTAATCTTGCTCTGATTCGGAGGGCTCACACGGAGGATCGTGCCATGGCCCGGGTCGTACACAAGATCGCCATAGTCGCTCTCACGCAAAGCAGAAACACAGGGGGGCTCCAATCGGGACTGCCTGCACTCCGGTGAAATTGCCTCCGACTCTTCCAATTGGTCATGTTGCCGGGATGCGGAATGGCCCACTCCTTGAGCGCATGATGTCTCTGAGCGACAACCGGAACCTGGTAATCCCTCAACATAGGACTGAGACGTGTTTTCAGACATGAGCTTGCTCCATTGGCGCGGTCGCGTCCGATTGTGCGGCTGCTTCATTACTGTGGTCGAAGCCCGGTTTGAGGACTCTGATGGACGGTGCGCGACTGGGCCCCGGTAATTGGTTCATTGTAGTCAAAACTTTGGGCTATACCACGGTAACCTCGATAAGTATTTAACAGATCAGTCTAATTGACTTAAATTAATGTGATAACGAACTGTACTAATAATAACACAGATTTTTCAATGGGTCAAAAGCTTTTTCATGGTAACTTTCTAGCAAATTCATGCACCTATTCTGTTTATCGGCCTTTTGTCGTCAAAGCAAAGCCTGGGCTCACTTGTGGCAGTTCTCGAAAGTGTCATTGCGAGGGCGTGAGCCCGAAGCAATCTCCGGATTCCTCTGAGAATCAGTCATGTGGGGTGGGCTTTCCAGCCTGCAATTCGGTCAGAAGTTTTGGAAACTGCTATAATGGACCCCGAGACTTTGGGGTACCGTGGTCCACCGGGCCGTCACCACGACGGCATCAATATCTCGGCGCCCCGACAGTCCGGCATCACATCCGGGAGGGGTTTCTTTGCCGGTCCATCGAACGATCTTTGAGGGGCGTTCACGAAAGCACGTGGTTTTCAGCTTGATTCTAGTGGCTTTCACAATGGTCATCATCGAGGTGTCGGCCTACCTTGGTCTGGCGATCATCGACTTCATCAGGCCATATCGGCCCGTGGATTGGTCCCAACATCATCCTTACGAAAAGCCTGATCCGAACACTGCCTCCAACTGGATCTTGAGCCCGGGATTTAGACAGACATTCCGGAAGGAACTGGACTGGCTAAAGGAAAGATCCGATGCCGCGCTGGGCCTGATTCGCAAAGCCGGCAACGATATCGGGATTGAAAAGGACCAGGTGATATTTCAGATCAACTCGGCCGGATTCAAGGGCCCGGAAATGAACGTACATGGTAAGTGTTTAAGGATTCTTGCCATCGGGGACTCCTGCACGTTTGGGACTCACTTTGACTACTTTTCCTATCCGAGAAGCCTGGATCGGAGCCTGTGCGCGGCCGGCGTTGACGCAGAGGTGGTGAACGGCGGAGTGGAAGGTTACGGGTGTGTGAATGTGTTGTGGCGCATGGCCCACTTCAAGGCCGTGAAACCTGACATCACATTGATTCTATTGGGTTGGAACGTTATCTACGGTGACCTTGAATTCAAAAGATTTCCGCTGTGGACTATGGGCTTTGTTGCCAAAGTGGCGCGTTTCGCGCGTTCCAAACTCCGCGACCCGCTGGAACAGGCCGCGGATCTCTATGCCAAGCCGAAGCATCCGGTCAGAGCTTCGCGGGAGGTGGTCCACCTGGAATCGTACGTGCCTGAGAGGTTTGTGGGGCAATTGGCGCAGATTGTCACTCAAATGCGATCCACGGGCAGCAGAGTGGTCCTGATGACATTGCCGGGACTGTTTGTCATGGAGGAGGCCCGTCCTGCCGACCAAGCGCTCAAAAAGGGCCATCTGCCGCATTTTACGGACAATCCATATGTGCTGGCCAAGCTCACCGACAGATACAACCAGGCGATTCGAGCGGCCGCGCAAAGATTTGGAACAGGTCTCATCGACTTGGATCAGTGGAGCAGATCTGCATTGAGGCCTCGACACACCTATTTCCGTGACTCGGTTCATCTGACCCCGCGAGGACAGGAAGCCATTGGAGCATTCCTTGCGATTCGACTTCAGCGGTTGTTTCCTCGCGCAATGAACCGATACCGTATAGGTCGGGAACCTCTTCGTCCGTCGGCCGTCGGCCGAACCGCGGCCTCGGTCGCCGACCCAAGTCCTCATTTTAAACTCTTGTATTGTGAATGACCCGGGGGAGTTTTCGGGTGAAGGCTCGTTCTCAAGAGTTGTGGTTGACAGCGGGGCAGCGGGTGTCGTATGCTCAAATCAGGAAATGGAGCTACTATAGGGGTTCTCAAAAGTGATCAAGGATTGACTCATTGGCGTGCCCCTTCTTTCTCGCTTCTTTCTCGCTTCTTTCTCGAAAGGTAATGGTTCACCGGGCTTGAAGTGGTTCTGCGCCCGGTGAGAATGGAGGGGGCGACTCATCTCCCCCTCCAAACCTCCCCCATACGTAATTCTGGGAGCTTGTACGGTTCACGGTGAACGGTTACCTCGAAAGACCGTAGCCCTGAAGGGGCGTCAGAAAATAGCCCGGCGATTCATCGCCGGGTAAGGGCCATTGCAGAACACCCGAGTCCCGAAGGGACGACAGAACCATCACGCGCTCGCTATCTGTCGTCCCTTCGGGACTCCGAGCCGGCTTGGGCCTCCCCTCCAAAGATGACTGGATTCTTGAGGTATTTGCAGAACCGCCGGCCTCATCCGGGGCGAAGCCGCGGACAAGCTGCCCCAAGACTCTCATAGTTCGTTGTCCCCTATTAGGGGTGATAGTTGGCAGCCTTGATCCATTTTCAGAGACGCGTCCGTTGGAATTCGGGCTTCGAGAGCCATCGGACGGCCGGTCAATGGTCCGAAACAGCCTGCATTGAGGATACCGCGGAATAATTCCCGCCAATAAGATTTTGCAACAATGGAGAGGTGTAATGAAGATCTTGATTCCGCTGCCAAGGTTTGATTTCGATCCCACAGAGGTTGCCATTCCGTGGGCATTGGTCACGAACGCGGGACACGAGGTCAGGTTCAGCACACCCGACGGAAAGCCCGGAGAGGCTGATCCGCGAATGACCACCGGAGAAGGTCTTGGAATTCTTAAACGGCTTCTGATGGCGGATCATCTCGCCCTAAAGGCCTATAGCGATCTGGTGAATGATCCCTTGTTCCATGAACCGGTCCCATACGCTGATCTCGCGCCGGACGACGTCGACGGCGTGATTCTTCCTGGTGGTCATGCCCCGGGCATGAAAGAGTATCTGGAATCTGAAACTTTGCAGCGACTTGTATGCGAGATATTCGAATCCAATAAACCAACGGGCGCAATTTGCCATGGTGTTCTTTTGGCTGCGAGATGCACATCAAACAAGACGGGCAAGTCAATTCTTCATGGCCGCAAGACCACGTCGTTGACCAAGATGTTGGAGCTCACAGGCTGGGCTTTGACCTGTTTGTGGCTGGGCGACTATTATCGAACATATCCGGTAACAGTGCAGGAGGAAGTGACCGCGGCGCTGGCCGCGCCTGATGATTTTATTCCTGGACCGACACCAATACTCCGAGATCGACCGGGGAAGCTGTCAAGAGGGTTTGTGGTGCGCGACGGCAATTATGTTTCCGCTCGCTGGCCCGGGGATGCCCATCGATTTGCCACCGCTTTTATTCAACTTCTTGACGGGACATCGGAACCCGAGCTCTGATTCGACGCATCAGTTATAATGGTTCACCGGGCTTGAAGCGGTTCTGCGCCCGCCGAGAACGAAGGGCCCACTCGACCTGGTGTTAATAGGTTCTCCACGATATATCCGTTCTTCGACCAAGTGGGCCGTCCCTCGATATTCCCGTGTTCCCGTGCAAAGCATGAGCCCAAAACCTTTTTCGAAGCTCCCACACCAACCGGCTCGCAATTTGGCCCTACGCCTAGTAGCTCCCCCTCCAAACCTCCCCCATACGTAATTCCGGGAGCTTGTACTGTTCACGGTGAACGGTTATCTCGAAAGACCGTAGCCCTGAAGGGGCGTCAGAAAATAGCCCGGTGATTCATCCCAGGGTAAGGGCCATTGCAGAACACCTGAGTCCCGCAGGGACGACAGAACCATTACGCGCTCGCTATGTGTCGTCCCTTCGGGACTCCCGGTGGGGAATGGATTTCACACCCAGGGATAAATCCCTGGGCTATTATCTTTCGTCCTTTCGGGACTCCGAGCCGGCTTGGGGCTGGAGTTTTCATACTGTAGTAGTTCTCGAAATTAGTTTCGGATTCCTCGGAAACTTCTTCCTGTGGGGCAGGCTTTCCAGCCTGCCAATCCGTGATACCGATGCGCTTTCAAACATGTGATAAAGGGCACTGCTGGGCAAGCCGGCAGTGGCACCCAAGAAACCGATCTCACTCTCTTGATTGCGCATTGGTATGAGAGCTTTTGAAGACTGCTATAGGATCGAAGGGAAGGTGACTATAAAGGGCCCATCGGAAGGAGTCTGCCGGATTCGCCGAGGGAGCGTGCTCCAGGACACGGTTTTCACCTGATCAACGCGGTTGCCGTAATGCTCCATCAGGGTCTGAAAACGGTTGCGAAACCTCAAGAAATAACGAAGCCCCATCAATGAGTTTCCCACAATAATCCGGTGTCAGAGTTGGACAATGAGGGTCAGCCGGCGCGCACCTTCTTTTCCCAGAGGTACCCTATGAGCCAGCACAGTGCGATGACGTTCAGGGCCAAGCTTCCGTACTCCAGTACTCGTGTGAGGTCTGAATCCAGGAGCTTGGCTTGGGCCAACCGCATGACGTGCAAGATCAACATGAGCGTGTCGACGAGGAGGAACAGGATTGCCGGTGTTATGAACTTCTCCCGTTGATTCCAGAGGGCCATTCCCAACAGCAGGGCAGGGATGAAGGCCACGGCAAAATAGCCGATTTCCATCTTGGCCAGTGTGGAGTACGGGGTTGGATCAAGGCCCAGCATGTAAAGGTAACAGATGTACAGGAAGCTCTTCAGATAGAACCAGAGGCCGGCCAGCCACAGCGCCATCGGGAAATCAGCGTCCAGGCGTTCTCGAGGGAACCACTTCAAGGAGGAGTCTGTTCTATTAGTGTCGTGCATCAGATGTTTGCCTCTCGGTCACGGCCGTACAGGGGGAACTTCCCGACCAGTTCAGTTACCCGGCCTTTGATTTTGTGGATCATCGTCTCATCTCCGGGGTTTGTCAAGACCTTTGATACCAGGGCGGCTATGAGTCGCATTTCGTCCCGACCCATGGATCGAGTAGTAACGGCCGGGGTTCCGATACGGATTCCAGATGCCTTGGCAGGCGGCAAGGGATCAAAAGGGATACTATTCTTGTTGACCGTGATCCTGGCCTGCTCGAGCGCTTCCTGGGCATCTGCGCCTGTCATACCCCGATCGGTGAGATCTATTAGGATCAGGTGATTGTCCGTGCCGCCTGACACGAGTGAGAATCCTTCCTCCAGTAGCGCTTCGGCCAGCGACTTGGCATTGGCGAGGATTTGTTCCTGGTATTGCCGAAATTCATCGGTGGATGCTTCTGCAATGGCCACGGCCTTGGCTGCGATCACGTGCATGAGCGGACCACCTTGCATGCCGGGGAATATGCAGGAGTCCAGCGCGGCTGCGAATTCCCGTCGGCAGAGAACCAGTCCGCCCCGGGGTCCTCGAAGGGTCTTGTGAGTGGTGGTGGTCACAAAATCAGCGTGAGGGACCGGAGAGGGATGGAGACCGGCAGCGACTATCCCGGCGATGTGGGAGATGTCGGCCACCAGTATAGCCTCGACCTCCCGCGCTATCTCGGCAAACCTGTCAAAATGAATTATCCTGGGGTAAGCGCTTGCGCCCGCCACAATCATGCGGGGTCTGTGCTCTCTGGCGAGATCCCGTAGTTGATCGTAATCGATGGTGTGATTGTCGGATCGTACGCGATACGGGACGACCTGATAGAGTTTTCCGGAGAAATTCTTGGGGTGCCCCATGGAAAGATGACCACCGTGAGCCAGGTCCATTCCCAGGTACGAATCGCCAGGTTCCATGACTGTGAAATAGACGGCCATGTTGGCCTGGGTTCCGGAATGGGGCTGTACATTTGCGTGCTCAACGCCGAAGAGTTTCTCGGTCCGTGAGCGGGCCAAATTCTCGACTTCGTCCGCATTTGCACATCCGCCGTAGTATCTCCTGCCCGGGTATCCCTCTGCGTACTTGTTCGTCAGGACGCTTCCCTGGGCCTCCATTACTGCACGTGAAGTAAAATTCTCCGAGGCTATGAGCTCCAGCCGGCTTTCCTGTCGCTCCCTTTCCTGGGCGACAATGCGGAACACTTCCGGATCGACTCTCTGAAGCGGCGTCATCACAATCCTTTGTCCATAGTAAAGTTTGCGCGCAGGGTCGTAGTTGATCTGCGCGATTGGTCTGTCGGTGCTTGGGGTTCCTTCAATCCGACACCCACAAGATATTCCACGGCCCGCTTACATGTTGCGAGAGGGTGCCGACAAATTCCCGACGGGAAACCTTTTCCAACCAAGGCTCCGGATCAAGTCCTGTGCGATCTAGACCGGAGATAGCACGCATGATTCCTGTCAAACTCGTTTCAACACAAGGCTTGCGTTCTGTCCACCAAACGCAAAGCTGTTGGAGAGCACGTATTCCATATCCCGTTGTACAGCGCGGTTGGGGGTGTAGTCCAAATCGCATTCCGGGTCCGGCGTATCCAGATTGATTGTCGGCGGCACCACTCCGTTTTGGAGGGCCTGAATGCAAAAGACGGCCTCTACCGCGCCCGCCGCCCCGATCAGATGCCCTGTCATTGACTTGGTGGAGCTTATGGCAACGTTACGTGTGGCCTTGCCGAGCAGTTTCTTGATCGCAATGGTTTCCATCCTGTCGTTGTGGTAGGTTGCGGTCCCGTGGGCGTTGATGTAGTCGATCTGTTCGGGATGTATCCCGGCATTCTCTACCGCATGCTTCATGGAACGATAAGCCCCTTCTCCCTTGGGATCGGGCATGACAACGTGAAAACCGTCGCCCGTCGCTCCATATCCTGCGATTTCGGCAAGGATCTCGGCCCCGCGCGCCCGTGCATGTTCTTCGGATTCCACGACCAGGATACCTGCCCCTTCTGAAAGCACAAACCCGTCACGGTGCAGATCGAACGGGCGAGAGGCCTGTTCGGGTTTATCATTGCTGGTAGAAAGGGCTCGTATTGAGGCAAATGCGGCCACGGACAGACCGGTGATAACGGCCTCGGCGCCGCCGGTGAGCATCACGTCCGCGCTTCCATCCCGCACAACCCTACATGCCTCCCCGATGGCCGAGGCGCCGGAGGAACAAGCATTGGCAACACCGAAATTGGGCCCTTTGAAGCCGTATTTGATGGACAGCAGCCCCGGGGCCAGGTTTATTGCCGCCTGGGTAATGACCAGAGGCGCTCTAGTTCGAGGCCCTGTTTCCAGAAAACGGCCTTGTCCCGTTGTGATTGCTTCAAGGCCCCCCATTCCCGACCCCACGACCGATCCGCATCGGTACGGATCGTCTACATCGGAATCGAGCCCGGATTGCTGCATGGCTTCAGCGGCCGCTACCATACAGAAGGTCTGATGCCGTTCAAGACGACGCACTGCCTTCTTGTGAACACGTCCCTCCGGGTCGAAATCGCCCCGGACCTCACCCGCGATAAGGGTCCGGAACCCCGTGGTATCAAACGCGGTAATGGGTCCTATTCCTGAACGGCCTGCGACCAATGCTTCCCAATTGGTTTCCAGGCCGGTTCCAAGACAGGTGACCAATCCCATGCCGGTTACAACAACTTTGTGCGCCAAACCGCCCTCCGAAGTGGAGATACTCGGATCCTCCGAGAAGTTCGGATCAAGATCCCCCGGTGATCTGCCTCAAATAGTCTGCGACATCCTGCACCGTCTGGATCTTCTCCACCTGTTCGTCGGTGATCTCGACATCGAACTCGTCTTCCAACAAAGCAATCATATCGTAGATATCCAGGGACTCAGCCCCCAGATCCTCCACGATTTTCGAGTCCATCTGTATGTTTTCCGCGTTGATGTCCACCAGGACTTCGGCGATAAGATTCACGACTTTCTTCTCAAGATCGTCCATTCTTGACATCCTCCAGGATATTGCTTTTCACGCACCCGTTTAGGTGTTTCCGAGTTTTCCCCATGCCCCTCAACCTTGTCTTGTACGCACGTTGGGGGGGTCACAGCCGCATCTATCACACGTACAGCCCTCCGTTGACGCGGATCACCTGTCCCGTGACGTAATCCGACATCCCCGAGCAAAGGAAGAGCACAGCGTTGGCCACTTCTGCCCCTGTTCCCATCCGGCGCAACGGAACATGCGTCCGAATGGCATCCACCTGATCGTCGTCAAGTTCGTCGCTCATTCCCCCGCTGATAATACCCGGTGAAACCGCGTTTACAAGCACATTTCTCGGGGCCAACTCCCTGGCCAGCGCCTTGGTAAGTCCTATCAGCCCGGCCTTGGCCGCGGAATAGTTTATCTGCCCGGGATTTCCCGCCTCTCCGGCGGCAGACGCTATGTTGACGATCCGGCCTTGCCTCTTCCGTATCATGCCCTTGCTCGCGGCCCTGCACAGATGGAAAGCGCCCGAAAGGTTGGTTTCAATCACCTGATTCCAATCCGCATCCTTCATCCGCCCGATGAGCCCGTCTCGCGAGATTCCAGCGTTGTTGACGAGGATGTCCAGCCCGCCGTGCTCCTGAATGACACCCTTCACCGCCTCGTCCACCGCGGCTGGGTCGCTCACGTCAAACTGAACCGGTATTCCCCGGCCTTGTTCGGTCTCAATCTCGGCCACTGTGGTATTCGCCCCGTCTTCACCCGACCGATAGTTCACGTACACAAAAGCTCCAGCCCGGGCAAGAACCAGCGAAATGGACCTTCCCAGGCCACGAGAACCGCCGGTTACCAAGGCCGTCTTGCCCTCAAGGGAAGTCAGTGACTGCAGACGGTCACTCATGCCGAGGCTCCGCTCAGGGACTCGATTCCGTCCAGAGAGGAAACGTTGATACCCCTGATGTTTCTGTCGATTCTCCGAAGCAGTCCTGCCAGGACCTTTCCCGGTCCGATTTCAATGAAGGTTGTCGCCCCGACCTCCCTCATTGTCCCGATACAGTCGGACCAGAGGACCGGCTTGACTATCTGGTCCACCAGAAGCTGTTTTCCATGCTCGCCCGCTGGATAAGGAGCGGCGTTCACATTGGCAACCACGGGAAAGTCAGGCTTTTCCAGGGAAATCGATGCCAGCCGATCTTGGAGCGGTCCCTGTGCCGGGGCCATCAGCCGCGTGTGGAACGCGGATGACACAGGTAACAGGACGGCCCTGGTCTTCTTCATCTCCTTAACCGCGGCCAGGACACGCTTCACTGCCGACAAATGCCCCGAAATCACAGTCTGATCCGGCGCGTTGAAGTTGGCGGCCTCCAGGACATCGTCTCCACGGTGGTCTTCAACAAGCCTGCGCGCTTCCTCTTCCCCGGGACCCACCACCGCGGCCATGCCGCAGATGCCGGTAGGTTGCGCGTCGTCCATCCCCGTAGCCCTGATTCGCACAATGTCCAGCGCATCATCGAAACTCAGGACGCCGGCGGCCACGAGCGCGGAATACTCCCCGAGAGAATGGCCCGCGGCCATTATCGGAGTCAACGGGACACTGTCCCGCAAGATTTCCAGTAGGGCAATCGAATGAACCAACACTGCCGGCTGCGTGTGAACCGTGCGCTGAAGCTCGTCGCCCCGGTCCCCGGCCATGATCTTACTCAGCCCGTAACCGAGTATGTCGTCGGCTCGTTCAAAAATGCGCCGGGCAATGGGGCTCTCGCGAGCCAAGTCCGCTCCCATGCCCGGAAACTGCGAACCCTGACCGGGAAACATGAGGGCAACTGAGTCCTGTGCCTGTCCGTTGTCTCGGTCACTCATGGATACCTGGTTCACTACTCGGTTTCAATGACGGTTCTGCCTTTGTAGAATCCGCAACCGGGGCATATCCTATGGGGAATCATGGGCTGATCGCATTCCGGGCAAACGGTCAGGTTTATCGGATTCAGTTTCTGATGGGTTCTACGTTTGTCACGCCTCGTTCGCGAAATTCGCCTTTTCGGTACGGCCATAGCTCGTCCTTGTACTGGTCTTGCACAAAATGATTCACCGGCCTCAAAGGAGCCCGGCTTTGACTACAATCACAACGAGTGAGCAATACGTCTGTCCGAAAGAGTTCCCGGACCGACTTTCCTTACTTGAGGCAAAACACGGATCTGCTCAAGCCTTCGCTCACCAGGGTTCGACTCTCCTACTGAATCCCTCCAGGTAAAGATATCATGGAGAAATCCTCTTCTTCAACTCTTCCAGCGCTTCCCACCTTGGGTCCACGCGATCCTGATCCGGGCACTCGCACTCGGGCGAACCTTTCATCGCCCCACAATGAGGGCAAAGTCCCGGGCAATCTTCTCGGCACAACGCTTTCATGGGAAGCGCCAGGAGGATTTCCTGAACAATAGCCTCACCAGGGTCGATCTCGGGGCCCTCGAAAAAGGTGAAGTCACCATCCGGCTCGTCCCGATCCGCCTCTTGTGCCGGATTTTGCGCATCCCGGCGACGAAAGATCAGACTGACGTCCAGGTTTACGTCCCGTGAAAACTCGGCCAAACATCTCGAACAAGCCATTCGAACGCTTGTCTCGATATACCCTATCATGAACAGCTCGCCACTGCCGGCCGGAATTTGAAGCCGGCCCTTCATGTAGGGGTCTATTATTGTTCCCGAAGGAACGGGCACAGAGACCAAAGATTCGGACAGTATGTCTGAATCCCCGGAAAAGTTCAAGACCAGACCTTCCTCAGGGATATCGTCGATGCGTATTTTCATGGCCGACCGAGCCTCTGGAGCCATAGTCAAAAGGAGTAGAGTATAGTTCTTCATGACTTGAAGTCAAGGAAAAAAGATCCGTGAAGGCAGGCCTTCAGCTTCGGGGGACAGATATTTTCATCGATCATGTCATTGCGAGGAGTGAAACGACGAAGCAATCTCCTAACCAGGCAATTTGGGGATTGCTTCGCTATGCTCGCAATGACATCTTGCGAGTGAACCCCGAATGTGTGCTGCGCGAATTTGTTCTGTACCGGTTATCCGGAAGGCCCTCACTCCAGTGCTCGATTCGCAAATCATTCTCCATTTCCACCGTAGGTGAGATAAAAGCGCTGCACGCACCTCGAATGACTGGATGGTTACTCGTGAGCGCCTACCTGTGTAGAACCGCCGGCATTGACTTTGTTACGAATGTGGAATATGCCACTGACACCGGTATCTCGTGAGGCTGATCATGAATGTCGTTTTGTGCAAATGCGTTGAGTCTCCAAGAAAGTGCATACGCCCAGCAGACGCGCACAGTATTGAGGTCGCGACATGAATCCGGTTCAGGTGGTCCCCATATCGAACGCCCAACTGCTCTTCACAGGCATTCTGATACTGTCGGCCGGCGGGGTGTCCGCCTTTTTCCGACTTGGAATGCTCAAGTCACTTGCGTGGGGCACTGTGCGCTGCGTGCTGCAACTGGGCTTGATCGGGTATGCGCTGGGCTGGATCTTCGCTGTGGACCGTCCTGAGATGGTTGTCCTGATAGTCGGGTTGATGTGTCTGGTGGCTGCCAGAACCGCGACGCGGCGTACTCCGAACGTTTCCGATTTCCCGTCCTCCCTTGCATTCGTATCACTTGCCGCGAGCACGTACCTGGTGATGGTGATCGTGTGTGCGCTCATCATACGGGCTGATCCGTGGTACACGGCCCGGATCGTCATACCCATTTCAGGAATGATCCTGGGCAATGGGCTCACCGGCATCGCGCTGTCAATAGATCGACTCTACTCTGAAGTGCGTGCCAGGCGAGGAGAAGTGGAAACCTTGTTGGCGCTCGGAGCATCACCGTGGGAGTCGGTTCAAGACTGCGTGCGGGAGGCGATCCGAGCGGGTATGACTCCGACCATTAATTCCCTCATGGTCGTGGGCATCGTGAGTCTGCCCGGAATGATGACCGGTCAGATACTCGCCGGCGTGGACCCCGTTGAGGCGGTCCGATACCAGATAGTGGTCATGCTCATGATCACATCGGCCGCGGCAATCGGCAGCATGCTGCTGGTGGGTCTGAGCTTTCGACGCCTCTTCACCGATGAGGATGCGCTAAAGCCGGAACTCATGGAAAGCGCGAATGGGTAAGGTTTGAGCGACCCCCCTTCCCCGCTTCATCACAACTCGACTCGGTTGCGACCTGCGTGCTTTGCCCGGTAGAGCGCTTTGTCCGCGGCGCGGATGAGCGTCTCGAGGTCCAGGTCGGCGCGACCATCCGCGCTTACAACACCAAGGCTGATGGTGGTGTTGAAGCGGCCCTCGGAAGTCTCAAGCGGACGATCGTGAAACGCCAGGCGCAATCTTTCGGCCGCTTGCATCGCTTCTTCCTGCGTGCAACCCGGCATTACGACGAGGAACTCTTCTCCCCCGTACCGACCGACAGAGTCATAGGGCCGGACGGAATCCTTTATTCTAACGGCTATCTCTTTAAGCGCCGCGTCACCGGCGAAATGTCCATGAGCATCGTTGATGCGTTTGAAGTGGTCAATGTCGGCCAATATTATGCCCAGCGACGTGCCTTCCCTCTTTAGCCGGCTCAATTCCTTTTCAAGAATATCAATAACTCCAGGTCTATTCCAGAGGTCTGTGAGCGCATCGTGAGTAGCCCGAAACTCAAGCGCCACCTGGGTTGCATTGAGTTCCGCAACAAGCTTTTCCGTTTGCTCCAGGATCTTTTCCTTATGTCTGAGATCGACCACGCTCGGCAACCATTTCCGGCAACCTATCAACAGAAGGACAAGACCCGCTGTAAGAGTAACCTCAACCAGATGAATCTCTTGATACGAGTTACTCACACGGAGCAAATGCTCATGCCCGCTCCATTTCGCAAAATCCCCGGTCAGATCAAGGACTGATCCAAACCCGAGCAGAGAACTTCCCCCGAGAACAAACCAACGGCCCTCATGTTTAGGCTCACCCTTGGGTCTTCTGCCGACGAACCAGAAATAAACCACAAGGATTGCCAAAATGACGGTGCGGGTAGTTTCCAAGCAAATCTCGAACACGTTGTCTCCAAGGGGTCTTGAAATATCAGGTACGGCCCGTTCGCTTCGCATGATCTCCGGTCACGCGGTAATCACCTGGCAACGGTCTGTCCACAACCTCATAATACCAGGAAATCGCTTGCATTTCAAAACTTTCCGCCGCCTTAGTGAGAATCACTGCCATATATCGAATTGAGATTCTTAGTTTCTTAAGGGCGTCCTCCTTGAATTCAAGTCCTTTACTCCGGCCTGGAACCTTGAAATATTTTGTCACCATTTGCTCATCTTCGCGAACATTAATGATAGATTGGTGAGACGGACGAAGAATCCAAGCAGGGGAGGACACGGTAATGAAAAGGACTACTTGGAAACAGAGGAGCAGTCTGATGACATTGTCAACCTGTCGTATTGGAGGAATTGCCGTATGGCTGACACTTGTGGTCCCGGCTGTGGCAATGGTATTGCTCTTTGTTGTGCCAACTTTTGCACAGGATTGTCCCCCATGTTCAGAGTGGCGAGACGGGCGATGCATAGGCTGCAGATCCCTGGGCAAGTGGTGTGTGGACGGACGGTGCTTCAATGATCCACCGCCCTGTCCCCCGTGCTCCGAGAGACGAGGGGAAAAATGCGTAAGCTGCAAGAAGCTGGGCAAATGGTGTGTTGAGGGTAAATGCCGCCTCAAACCTCTGCCGTGTCCGCCGTGCACCGAGAGGCGAGGAGAGCGCTGTGTGAGCTGCAAAGACCTTGGCAAGTGGTGTGTTAAGGGAAAGTGCCGCCTCAAACCTCCACCGTGTCCTCCATGTTCCGAAAGACGAGGAGAGAGATGCGTGAGCTGCAAGGATCTTGGCAAGTGGTGTGTCAACGGGAAATGTCAACTCAAGCAGCCGCCCTGTCCTCCATGCTCAGAAAGGCAAGGAGATCGATGCGTAGCCTGCAAGAAGCTGGGCAAGTGGTGTGTCAAGGGAGAATGCCGCTTCAAGCTCCCGCCCTGTCCTCCATGCTCCGTGAGGAGCGGAGAGCGGTGCGTAAGCTGCAAGAAGCTGGGCCAATTTTGTGTTAAGGGAAAATGCGCCGACAAACCTTGAACACCCGCGGTGTCTTCCATGTCCCGAAACGCGAGGAGATCGCTGCGTGAGCTGCAAGGATCTGGACAAAGAGTGCAAGGACGGCAAGTGCCGGAAGCGCCGCCACGTGACTCCACCAGCACCCTGATATCCAGGGCGCCCTGACATCGTAACCCTTGAGGCTGCCGCGGGACACGAAATATCCGAAACCGCGGCAACCTCTACCGAACTTGCTTCGATACTATCCGGTCATCCTATGGAATCCAATTCTACTCTCTTGGCTTGAGCGGGAATGATGACGTTTTCCTTCAGCGTCTGTAGCAAGTGTTCCTGCGATCTGTAGTAGTAAGCCGGCAGCACCCAGTGCTTGCCCTTGCGATAGTCTTGCAATTGGATAGGTTCCTCCTGCCCTTCCAGGAGGAGCGGCTGCACCGGAATGACCAGATTGAGAACAATATGTTCCACTTCTCGCCGGACTTCGGTTGAATCGGTAAAATCGGCAATGACGAATCGTGCCATATGAGCCAGTGTTGAGACGGTGCCAATTACCGTATGACTACTGGGCTTCTCGAAGTCAAACATAACAGGGACAAGACCGTAGTCACGGAGATTTTCACGCAGCGCGTCCAGCACTGCTTTTCGCTCTTCCGTGAACCTGCCGAGGATCAAGACAACCTTGGAAGTGATCGTGTCGATTACGTCTCGGATTTTCTCGTTGTTGAGCAGGAGATAGATGAATTGGGCCACTTCGAGGTCATCTACCGTGATCTTGGGTTCGTCTGGCTGCGTTATCACCAAACCCTCTTGCTTGGTTTTGGCATCAGTGCTCACGTTCCATGCGGAGATTCCATGGATGCTAGAGCCTGAAAGATCGGCGCCGTCCAGTTTGGTACTCACGAGAGTGGCCATGGCAAGCTCCGCCCCGCTCAGGTTTGCCCATTTGAGGACCGCCCCGCTGATGTTCGTCCCGAGGAGGTGCGCCCCGTTGAGGTCCGCCTCCGTGAGGTCTGCCACGATGAGGTCCGCCCATTGGAGGTTGGCCCAGCTGAGGTCCGCCGCCCGGAGATCCGTCCCGTTGAGTTTCGCCTCGCTTAGGTTTGCCCAGCTAAGGTTGGCCCTTACGAGGTTCGCCCCGAGGAGGTTCGCCCCGAGGAGGACCGCCCCGCTGATGTTCGTCCGTTGGAGGTCGGCCTCGTAGAGGTACGCCCGAGTGAGGTTCGCCCCACTGAGGTCCGCCCCGCTGAGGTTGGCCCAGCTGAGGTCCGCCGCCCCGATGTTCGCCCTTTGGAATCTGCCCCCGCTGAGGTTCGACCCGACGAGGTCCGCCTTGCTTAAGTTCGCCCCGCTCAGGTTCACATCATGAAGGTTCGCCTGGCGGAGGTTCGCCCCTTGAAGGTTCGCCCCTTCGAGTTCCGCCCTTCTGAGGTTCGCCCCCCCGAGTTCTGCCCTTCTGAAGTCCGCCCCGTGGAGGTCCGCCTCGCTCAGGTTCGCCAGGCGGAGGTCCGCCCCGGCTAGGTCCGCCTCGCTCAAATTCGCCCCGCTGAGCTTCGCTTCCAAGAGGTTCGCGTTGCTGAGATCGGGCTTAACATCCGGATGGTCCTTGCGCCACTGATTCCAGGCTTCCACGCCTTCTTTCAACTCAGCCAGGTGCTTGTCGTCATACATGATACTTGCCCCCTCAACCCCGCGGCATGGTGATGCAGCGGGGTGATTTGTGATCAGGTAACGATTGAGAGTGTATCCGTAAAGGCAGTGGGAAGCAAGAAGGGCCATTTGGGTGAAGCGTGCGCTCAAGAATCGACGTTGACATCGGCGCCGAGGGTGTCGTATGCTCAAATTGGGGGCCGCTCTTAGGATCAATAGAGGAGACTAATACAACATGGCAACCAAGGTGTTCATATGCTGGTCAGGCGATCTCAGCCGGAAACTTGCGGAAGCGATCCGTGATTGGCTCCCACAAGTGATTCAGGCTGTAAAGCCGTATTTCGCGCCCTCAGACACCGAGAAGGGCGTAAAATGGGCTTCCGACATCCTGGGGGAACTCGAAAGCTCGGACATTGGTATTATCTGCCTAACGAAATATAATCTTGAAAAGCCTTGGATTCTTTTTGAATCAGGCGCCTTGTCAAAGAGCTTGGCGGAGTCACGAGTCTGCACAATACTGTTTGATGTCAAAGTTACCGACATCACGGGTCCGTTGGCGATTTTCCAACACACAAGTTTCAGCAAGGATGATTTCTTGAAACTCGTTGAGACAATCAACGAACGCGGAGGAGATTCAACGCTAAGCGATCCAGTCCTTGGTCGAGCGTTTTCGAATTCGTGGCCGGAATTGGAGGCACAGGTTACCAAGATATTGGCTGAACATGAGCCGAGTGACGGCAGTAAGCCCCGATCAGAACGGGAGATGCTGCAGGAGATTCTTGAACTTTCACGTCTGACTGCTCGCAGGGATCAGCTCGCTGCTATACCTAGATCCGGAACCTTTGCGCAATTGGCCCTGTGTGTGGCAACGCTGGCGAATGCTGTGGTTAGGGAGGATCAGTTTACGTTTGGCATGGCCCTCAATGAAATGCATAGTGTGATGAGAAGGCTTCCTGCAGAACTTATCCCCGGTGAGATCTTGAGTGACATGGATTTGGCGTTGGCCAAACTGGTACCGTCGGGCGCGACCCGCCTGATCCGGCCGGCATACCCTGCGAAATATGGAAAGGTGGAACCGCATGGGTATATGTGGGAGCAGACAAGGATGATGCCAGATGATGATGAAGAAAATGAGACCTAGCAAGCCGGAACGGTCGGCCGTGATCGGTCGAACATCGCGACCACCGGGCCGTCCTGCTCGATGTAGTGGTAGGAAGAGGAGTCAAGTAGGAAGAGCAGTCTGCTCTTGCCTCACATTCCCCCTGGATCAGCAACGAGAACGGTGACTCCGTGGAGCAGGACTTTTGCCGGTTGCCTGAAAAGATCCAACCAGACTCGGGCAGCCGGCTGATCGGTCTCAACAAGTGCCAAGAGCGGAATTGACTGCTCGCCCAGCATGTTCGTGGCTTTCATGGTGACGGCCTGCAACATGATAACCCTGAAAGATGTCTTTGAGCTTGTGCAACCGCTTCTAGCGATGAGCAAGAGAAAGAGTGAAGGATCATGGCCAAGAAAGATATTGAACTCCCGGCAGTCGTTCCAAAGACTTCGTTGATACTGAGTGACCTCACAAACGCTCTTGGGGTACCCCGCGACTTGCTCGCAAGCGAAGAGGATATTCAGGCTGCTTGGGACGGTCTTTCTCGCATCCTGGGGAAAATGCAGCCGCAATTCCGGAATGAAGGTATGGCTCGCATGTGCGTCGCAGTGGCCTCCGGCCTGTTCGACAGTGCCATAAATTACATCTGGAACAGTTCAGTTATCGAGTTGAGGCAGAAGGTTCGTAATTTCGGGCTGAATGTTGTCGGGCAGATACTTAGGAAGAGCTTTGACGAAGCTGCTTTGCTTGATCTTAAGGATGCAGACCTCCTTCAGCTTTGTCTGAAGCTCAATCTCATAACCGAAGATGGCCATTACTTCATGGATCAGTGCCGCGATGTCCGCAACAACTTCTCGGCAGCGCACCCACCGGTTGGAACACTTGACGACGCTGAGTTCATTGTCTTTCTTAGCCGCTGTGCCAAGTACGCGCTTACATCCGACGGCAGTTTGGTAGGAGTTGATATTCAAGCCTTCATCAATGCTATCAAAGGCGGACGCTTCTCAGCAGAGCAAAAAGAGGAATGGCTCCAACGCCTGAAGGCGACTCATGAAGCACAACGGGAACTCCTTGTTATCATGCTGCATGGTCTGTACGCGGATCCGGCAAGCGCCGAGGAGACGCGACTGAATGCATTGTCGCTGTGCGAAGCACTTTTGAGTGAACTCACACCTTCAACGAAGTCGAAGCTTGTCGATCAGCACGCAGATTATCTCGCCAAAGGCGACACAAAACGTCACACTGCATCACAGCAGTTCTTTGAGAAGCTGAGAATCCTGTCGCTTCTGAGCGAAGCTGAACGTCACTTACTTGTGACCAAGGCATGCAGAAGGCTCCTCAGTGTCCATCAGGGAATCGACAATTTCTACAACGAGCCACCCTTCGCCGAACGCCTGCTTCAGATCGTCTCCCAGGGAACAATGCCAGAGACTGCCAAGACCGAATATGTGATCACGGTTGTTACCTGTGCTGTTGGCAATCCTTATGGGACTTCCAGCGCCGCTTTGCCCGACTACAAGAAAATGGTTCGAGGCTTCACTCCCAAAGAGGTCGATATAATGCTCACGCTACCAGGCAGCAAAACAATCGTTGGGAACCGCATAAGGAGCTACCCGAGATGCAAGACGATGTTCAGCGAGATCGTAGGGCTAATAGACCGGCAATCCGTACCAACGCGTGCAGAAAAACTATACAACAAGTGGATTACATGACACCAGCAATGCCAGGCACACGGACTTGGCATTCAAGAGGGACGCCCTCAATAACCTGAGAATCTGAATTCAACAATGGGCAGTTGCTTTTATGTCGGGGGCAGGCTTGACATATTTGTATTTGGGGTCTTCTCTTACCCTCTCAAGTTCTGCCGCAAGACGGGGATTCGTTTCCGCACGTTTGCGCAGACGATTGAGCGCTTGACTCCTTCCTCCAACAGATCGTAGAAACGAATCCGGTCCGGCTCGTCAAAGAAAATATCCTGGCCAACGTTCCAACGTAGCATCACATGATAGACAGCACCCGGATAGTGAATGCGTGCTCTCCGTGCCATTCTTGGCAGTTTACACCCTCAAATCCATATATGTCAAGCCTGACCCTCAAAACAAACTGCGTGTCTGCCCCAATGTAGGGGTGTGCATGCGGGAAAGGGCGGACACATAGGTCCGCCCCTACAGGAGAATGCCACCGCTATTTAGTGACAGGCCCTTAGGATGGTTGGCTTGAATATTCCTCCGGAACGTCTCGTAAGCACGGTCTAAGTTAACGCCTATGCCCCTTACCCCTCCCGTCAAGGGAGGGGGGAGGAGTCCCCTCTCCACTGGCTGAGCATGTTGCATAGCTCCTTACTTCTATTTGACCGGTTTCTTGGGGCCTTTCGCTATTGAGACGTCCTTTACGGTTACCTTTTTCTCGACAATCGAGATTTCACGCGCCCAATCTTTGCCGGGCGAATCATCTGAAGCCAAGACATATGAAATGTTATTGAGATTTCTCCATTGTTCCGAAACATGCCTATGTCCGAAAAGAAGCGCATCAACCCTGCAATAGACAGTTCGCATGAGTTCCCGAGCATCTTTCAATTCCATGAAGGGGTTATTGTGCATGAAAGGATGATGATGGAAGAACAAGACCTTTGTCATTTCCACGGTCAAGGGATCACTCAAGATGCTGTTGAGTGCGGATAGTTGCTCATTGCCGACTTCCCCACACGCGAAATCAAAAGGATGAACCGTTTCCAAGTTGGTGTCCAAAGCTATCAGCATCACGCGGTCAACGCCTTGTTCCACAACATTCACCACCGGGGTATTGTCGCCCGTAAAGGTGCCTCCCTGTTGGAGGGGAGTCGAGAGCATCTCATCGAATCGAATGGCCCGCTCCCTGCTATAGAAGTTCCCGGCAGCGCCAAAATCGTGGTTTCCAGGAGCAATGAAGACTCCTTTTTCCTGGAATGGTTTCAGCGCCTTGAAAGCGTTTGCAAATTGCGCGCTGTCACCATCATCTACTACATCGCCCGTGACAATCAACCTATGCTCCGGATATTTCGCCTTTATTGTTTTGAGCGTCGCGTTGGCTTTCTTGTTGTCCTTCTGTCGCCTGTGAAAGTGCAGGTCGCTCACATGAATGAACTTCATCTCCATTCTCCTTTCTCCGGAATTGTGCGGCGCGTTTCCTTTCTTGCGCTGCTGCGTTTGGTGACTTCCCTTTGCGGGCCCTCTTTCCCCCGATCCCCCCGTATCTTCCCGCTTCATCATCCCAGCCATTGATGCATGAAGGACCTCTCATCTAGACCCCCATTTATACCATACGCGATGGTCTGCGGGGTTGTCAATGGGCAATTCTTGGGATTGACGCGGCGATGGCCTGCAAAGGGAAGAGGTATCACGCCTGCTCTTGCCTCACATTCCCCGGGGATCATCAACGAGAGCCGTCAAGCTGTGGAGCAGGACTTTTGCCGGTTGACTGAAAAGATTCAATGAGATACGGTGATCACCCTTTTCGAAGATCGAGCCTTCAGCAGAATCTCCTCTGTTCTTTGCACTCCATGGGACTGCACAGGCAACGTGTTTTGAGACACGGCGGCCGGCCGACAGGTCTCAACAAAAGCCAAGAGCAGATGTGGTTGCTCGCCCATAAACACCATCGCCACTCTAGTAGTGCAGGGAGGAAATTCGCGGGCGGTTCACCTTCCTCCCCCTGAACCGTCATTCCGGCGAACGCCGGAATCCAGGCTTTTCTATGGTTTCCGGGCCCCGGCGCCTGCCCCGGATCCCGGATCATAGTCCGGGACAGCCCCCGATCCGGGGTTCGCCGACCTGACGGCCAAGGCTCATGGGCTTCTCATGCTTAACTCATCTTCGAGAAGCAATTCATTTTTGCACACTACATATTGAGGTCCGCTGAGGCATCCTGGCAGCCCTATTAGATGAGAATCACCCCCGCCTTATTGGCGAAACTCCTGACTATATGAGAGCAATCTGAGGGGGTTTTGAAGACTTTCCCATCAATTTTGAAGGATTCCGCCAAAAAAATGGTAGTATGGCGCTACAGCGGCAGATCACAGAGACACTGATCAGGAGGAGGCGCCATCTTACCGAGTTTCCTCGTGGACAACGGGGAGACTGCCGGCAGAGCGGCCTTTTGCTGATCCGGAACCAAGTGGGGAGAGTGAAGACATGAGCGACAATGCGAGCATTTTCCTGGGTAAGGGTGAAACGCCTCAACATCTTTTCCTGAAATTCGCCAACCGGCATGGCCTGATTTCCGGGGCCACGGGAACGGGCAAGACCGTCTCCCTTCAAGTTCTTGCGGAAGGATTCTCAAAACAGGGAGTTCCTGTGTTTATGGCTGACGTCAAAGGTGATCTGTCCGGGATCAGTCAGCCGGGCACATCGAAGCCGTTTCTGCTCGATCGGGCCGAAACCATCGGCCTCGAGGATTACTCGTTTCAGGGATATCCCACGGTCTTCTGGGACCTCTTCGGGGAAAAGGGTCACCCGATCCGCACCACTATCTCCGAGATGGGGCCTCTTCTGCTGTCGCGGCTGCTGCAACTCAACGACACTCAGGAGGGCGTGCTCAATGTGGCCTTCAAGATAGCGGATGACCAGGGACTGCTGCTGCTTGACCTCAAGGATCTCAGATCATTACTGAACTTCGTGGCTCAGAATTCCAAGGCATTTACGGCTGAGTACGGCACGGTTCGCACGCCGTCGGTGGGCGCAATCCAACGGCGATTGTTGATCCTGGATCAGCAAGGGGCAGAGAGCTTCTTTGGTGAGCCGGCCCTGGACCTGCACGACCTCATACGGACCACTTCCGACGGTTACGGGCATATCAATGTACTGGCCGCGGATTCCCTGATGACAAGCCCACAGGTGTACTCCACTTTCATGCTGTGGCTGATGGCCGAGCTATTTGAGGAGCTTCCCGAAGTGGGCGATCAGGATAAGCCTCGGTTCGTCTTCTTCTTTGACGAGGCCCACTTGCTCTTTGACGACGCTCCCAAGCCCATGTTGGAAAAGGTGGAACAGGTGGCCCGCCTTATCCGTTCCAAAGGCGTCGGTCTGTACTTTGTCACCCAGAATCCTCTGGATATTCCGGATGATATTCTCGGACAGCTTGGAAACCGCGTACAGCACGCATTGCGAGCGTTCACTCCTCGCGACCAAAAGGCTGTTCGCGCGGCAGCCGACACATTCAGACCCAACCCCAAGTACAAAGCGGCCCAGGTCATCACTGAGCTCGGAGTGGGTGAGGCATTGGTGTCAACCCTGGAGGGCAAGGGCACTCCCACAATCGTCCAGCGAACCTTGATACGGCCTCCCTCATCGCGTATGGGTCCGGCCACCCCGGAGGAACGGCAAGCCACAGTGTCCCGAAGTCCTCTGCTCGGACGATACGACAACGTGGTAGATCGTGAATCCGCATACGAAATGCTCATCGCAAGGGCTGAAAAGGCAGTACAAGAATCGGAAGCCGCCGAGGAAAGAGCAGAAGAGCCGCGGCCGCGGAAAGGACGCCAACGACAGAGCGTTCTGGAAACCATGGCAAAAAGCGTAGCCCGAAGCGTGGGGAGATCCATCGGCCGCCAAATCGTCCGCGGAGTCCTAGGCGCTATCTTCAAAGGAAAATAGGCCGGGAAGAGGGAAGAGGGAAGAGGGAAGAGAAGAGAAGAGAAGAGAAGAGGCAGAGAAGATGCGGGGGGACTCTTTTTTCGAGAAAAAAGCGTCCCCCCGCACCCCCATAGGCGCTAACTTAAGGCTCGCGATTGGTTTTGATTTGTTGTATAAGCCGTTTCCGGGAGGGACGGCTATGCAAAAACAAGACACAGTAATGAGTGAAGACTGGAAGGTAATAGAGAGTC
>Ga0190284_1000028_pt1 | contig 132828 bp, 93 predicted proteins | sample 48691812_MG_FD_161668 | JGI IMG/M metagenome (GOLD analysis project Ga0190284, IMG submission 161668) | Hydrothermal vent microbial mat bacterial communities from Southern Trench, Guaymas Basin, Mexico - 4869-18-1-2_MG | ecosystem: Environmental > Aquatic > Marine > Hydrothermal vents >... | reverse complement strand
TGTCGAAGTGGAATGCGCTGGTCTCGGGAGGGGGGACAACATATATTACACTTGCGAAATTATAATAAATCAGATCGGTGGGATTCTTTCTGGTCTCACTACAGAAAATTGAAAAGGGCGTCTTGAATGACGTAGAGAGAAAGTTACACCCATTAATTGTATAACCTTCCTGATACACTCTGACAAAAGTTCGCTGTCGCTAAACACCGGCTGGTGGTCAGGCCGCTCTTTCAAAGATTGAATGATGTTCGCCCAAAATAAAAGCAGTCACTGTAATCTGGAACAAATAGAACCGTTTTATCAGGAAGACGGTACGGAGTATGAGAGTCCGGAATATAATGAAGATGACGTTATATACAGAGATACGGTGTCGGGGATTACGGTGCCGTAGCAACTCGTTCGACGATTGAATCCTCGTGCCATAGCATTCCGTTCAACGAATTGGGACTCACTTTCCTATGTGGCTAGAAGCGTAGGAAAGCTTCGTGTGTGAAGAGGGTGCTGTAATAAGGATCAGCGTCCAGAATTGAGGCACAACCTGCTGTTGCGGAATGTCAGGTTGTGGCGGTACTTTCTCCACCAGGCAGTGTCGATGTGGTCCGGGATCTCGTCCAACGAGCGCAGAACACAATCATCTCCGTCCGACCCACGTGGGTCATTTTCCGGTAACGACCGATCGACGGCCAGCCAGACGCCGTTCGCACCGCCTTCGAAACGTGACACATCCCTGCCGTCCGCTCCGAGCCAGGCGAGCCCGAAGGAAGCATCGCCACTGACTTGCAACACCCTTTCATGGACCAGGCTATGGCAGGACCTGCAGAGGGCGACTTCGTTGTCGAGCTTCGTGGCTCCGCCTTCCGAACGAAAGACGACATGATGACAGAGAAGATCTACCCGGTTGGTGCATCCAGGTGCGCGGCACTGCGCGCCATCGCGGCTCAGCACCTGTTGTCGAATGGCCGGTGTGTTTGGCTTATCGCGCTGATTCTTAGGCACTTTCTGCGGCACCTCATTTGCGCCGTAAGTGGCCAATCGGTGTCCCACGTGGGTCACATGGTTCTACTGAAACACCGTCTCCGGACGCCTTGTTCAGATCCATACGCGTTGTGGCTGTCACCGTCTCGGCGCACCCGGCTTCTGCACCAACGCCGGCTACGGCACCGTAATCAGATCTGGAATTTTGCACCGTAGATCCGGCATCGTATTCGAGATTTTGATGTACTCCTGACGGTGAAGCCTTAAAATCGTATGCCGTCGGTTATTTGGCCCAAAAGGGAAGCGTTCTGCCGGCGCCAATTCAAGTGGCGAAACGCTTTCAGGTGGTTGGAATACTACTGTGGGGGTGACATGAAGTTCCTCATTTTTATGCCTGAAATGCCAGAGGAGCAACTCAGGAAGGTGTGAAGCAAAGTCCTGTGCGCTTCCCGGGGAAGCGACATGGTCTTCGAACAGTCTTATATGAACTGGGACAAGGGTTTCGGCGCCTGTATCTGGAACGCTAGATCGGAAAAAGACCTCGAGAAGCTCTTCGAAAGTACGGGCACTCCCTTCGATCGCATCGTTCCCGTCGAGGAGCGTATCGACAAGACCCTGATGCCTGATCTTCCATAGGTGTGGAGTTAAGCGTCACGGGAATACGGAACCGTATTTCTGACTCCAAAAATTACACCGATCACCCTATCGCGAGTCATTTGCGTTCGCACGTGCAGCCCCTGGGGCCGCGTAAATCTTGCGGTCGCAGCCAGCAGCGCCGCCTCCTGCGCAGGCACAGGCGCAAGCGCAGGCCACACAGGCACAGGCGCAGGAGACGACGGAGCCCCGCGTGCCGGTGGATCCCGCTCCACCCCAGCCGATCCGTCCGCCACTGCCGTAGCGCATAGCCTTCCGGTTGGCGAAAATGACCACGAGCACTATCGGAAATATGATGGCGAACATGATGATGACCACGATCGCATTCATGATCCCGTTCTTATCGGAGCGCTTCGGCGCAGCGGGCTCGATCCAACCTGGAAATGCTGATTTCGGAAACGCTATGGAGATGGAGAAGCGTTCACCGGCTCTGAGATCGGTGTGGGTCCAGCGAAGAGTGCCGGCATCTGTGACCGCCGCGGCAGGAGTGGTTTCAATCTCCTCGAGTCCACACGGAGAAGTCAATTCGATGCGGAGTGTGCCGATCGGAGCCCGGTCGTACCAGCCGGGCGTGAAGTTCAGCCGGTATCCGTTCACAAAGGGCTGGACGAGGCGCCGCTGCGTCACGGCGAAACCGACCTCGAAGCGCTCGCCTTTGCGGTAGTCGCGATCGAGGGTGGCTCGCACGCCGCTCCATCCGCCGCCGGTCTGCCGGCGGATGGAGCGCACGTTGCCTTTCGCCGATCCCTGGCGCAGGGAGAAATCGGAGTTCGCCGTACCCACAGTGACCCACGGAATGTTCCCACCGGTGACGAGCCAGGTCTGGAGGTAGGTGATCACCACTTTGCCATCCGCTTGCGGCTCGAGCTCGATGCGGTATTCGATGATCTCGTAGGTTCCGGTATCCTTGCCGCCGGCGGGCGCCGCCAGGATCGAGACCACGGCGAGGATCATCAGAGCGAGAGATGTTTTCATGGTTCACCTGCTTTCGATCGTGTCAATGTCGTGCTCGAGCGGGCATCCACCGCCGCAGAGCTGGAGATCCTCGCAAGAGCCGCATTCCTTTCGCTCCTTTGCGAAGCCGTAGCTCCTCAGCTTGACACACAGGGGGTGGGTCCAGATCTCGTTCCAGGGTCTCTCGAGGAGATGCCCCACGCTGTCCGGCCAGCTCTGGCAGGGGAGTACGGTGCCGTCGGGCTGGATCGTCATGTTGTGGGCCGCTGCCGAGCAGCTCTTGGGACCGAAGCCGAGCTCCAGCGGGTTGAGCTCGTGATAGCACGTGGGCGTGTACCACTGGAGGTTGATCCCGAGCTCCTGAGCGCGCTCCTGAGCCCGGGCGAGGACTACCCGCAGCTCATCGATCGGTGGGAGCGAGCTCTGCCGAGCGGCCTTACCCCGCCCGCTGCAGATCAGCGTGTTGCAAGCCATGTGCTCGAGCCCCAGCTCCTTGCCGAACCGCAGCGTCTCGTCGAGGGCCGCGGCGTTGGCCGTTGTGATCGTGGTGTTGGTGACCACCTCCATCCGAAGCTCGAGGGCTCTTGCGATGCCCTCCACCGTCCGCGCGTGGGCGTTGTGGTCACCGGCGCCGACCATCGCGTTGTGGACTGCCGGGTCGTGGGATTCGAGGGTCACCTGCAGATAATCGATGCTGGCGTCTTGCAGCGGCTCGGCCAGGTCCCGCAGCAAGACTCCGTTGGTCACCAGGCCGGTGACGAACTCATCGGCCTCGCCCACGAGGGTGACGATATCGTCGCGTAGCAGCGGCTCACCGCCGGTGAAGACGATCTGCGGCACGCCCGCCTGCCAGAGCCGCGCGTAGATCTCCAGCCACTCCGACGTCGAGAGCTCCTCGCCCTCCCTCGGGCCACCGGTGTAGCAGTGGCCGCAGTCGAGGTTGCAGCGGTAGGTGAGCGCCAGGTCGATCCTGGCCGGCGCCGCCCACTCGCCGAAATCGAAGGGCAACATGTCGAGCCCCGCATCGACCGGGCAGCGCCCCTCGGCCACGGCCATCAGGGTGCCGTAGAGCCGATCGAAATCGGCGGCGATCCGCTGGCGCGTGACACGCTTGCGACGTACGGCGAAGGGGGAGCCGTAACGCTTGTAGACCTTTTCCATCACCTGCCGGCGCACCTGCTCGCTCCGGTCCCCCTCGTCGAGCTGAAAGGACCACATGGCCTCGATCATGAGGGCTGTCAGCTCGGCCGCTACCTGGTCGAGTACCAGCGGCGGCGAACGGCCGTCGATCCACAAGAAGTTCTTCTCTGTGGGATCGGTGAGCCGCAAGTGGAACCTGTGCCCGTTGATCGTGGCGTGATGGATTCCTTCGTGGGCGTATCGGGGTTTGCGCGTCATGGTTCCTCCTGAATGGGCCGATGCCGCAGGACAGCGTCACGGACCTGTGGTGAGCGATGACCTCGAGTTTACCAACTTCGCGAGTGACCGAAAGACCTTATCCGGGTTACGTCGTTCGCGTAGCAAGACAGAAGGTTTTTATGCCGGCCGAGTGATGTGGGAGTTAATATCGTAGATCGTGTCGGGGCAAGTTCGCCTGACGATATCGGCGAGTCTCGCAGGGTATGTCACGAGGTTGATTGTGTCTTCGCTGGAGGTGTCTGCACGGTCCTGTATGGAGCGCCGATTTCCAGTTTCTCAAAACCGCTGCGAAAGCCGAACTGGACGGGGAATAAACGTGAAGGCAGGGAAATGGAGCCAGGGATCGGATTCGAACCGACAACCTCAGCTTTACGAAAGCCGTGCTCTGCCGTTGAGCTACCCTGGCTGTCTCCGTCGCGACAAATGGATCGGTTTCATGATCGAGCTGAACTCGACCTCGAACCTCGCTCAGCGATCGAGCAACGATTCGGTGGCGAGGCAGAAAGAGCACTTCTTAACACAATCTTTCCGCAGACGCAAAGGATAGGGCTGGTTTTTTGCGCCTTTTTGGCGTCCAAGCCGGTAATCCAGCGATGGTCCCATCGATCAACGCCGGTGGATCTGCCGCCTCTTTAGACTAACCAGCCGCTCCACCGGCGGTAGCCTTCTGCATGGCGGTCAGCGCCCTCGCGACGTCGGCGTCGTCCACGTCGCGGTGGGTGACGAAGCGCAAGGCATCCCCTGAGAGCGCGTGGATCAGCACCCCCTCCGCGGCCAGCGCTTCGGCGATCGAAGGCGCCCGGCCCTGCGTGGTGCGCGCCATGATGATGTTGGTCTGCACCTGCCCGGGATCGAGCTCGATGCCCGGCAGCGGGGCAATGCCATCGGCGAGGCACCGTGCTCGGCGATGATCATCGATCAGCAGCCGCGGACCCTCGCGTAGCGCAATCAGACCGGCGGCAGCCAGGATCCCCGCCTGGCGCATGCTGCCGCCGAAAGGTTTGCGCAGCCGGTGACAGTCCTGGATCCGCTCCTTGTCGCCGATGAGCAGGGATCCCACCGGTGCCCCCAGGCCCTTGGAGAGGCAGCAACTGATCAGATCGACATGTGCGGCGTAGCGGCTCACCGGGACTCCGGCGGCCGCGCAGGCGTTGAATATGCGTGCGCCGTCGATGTAGAGCGGTAGACCAACATCGTGAACCCGCTCGGCCACCTGCCGGACGTAGTCGAGGGAGAGCACCGTTCCGCCGCCGAAATTGTGGGTGTTTTCGATCACCACAAGACCGGTCCGCGGCAGGTGCACGTCGTCGTCACGGTGGACGGCCGCCATGATCTGGTCGGGATCCATGATACCGCGCATCCCAGGCACCGGATGGGCTTGTACGCCCGAGATCAACCCCAGGCCGCCCCCTTCGAAGAGCAGGGTATGGCTCGAGGCCTCGACGACGACCTCTTCCCCGGGCTGCGTGAAGTGCTTTACCGCGATCTGATTGGCCATGGTTCCCGACGGCACGAACAGAGCCGCCTCGCGACCGAAGATCGCTGCTGCTTCCTCCTGGAGTCGGTTGATCGTGGGATCCTCGCCGTAAACGTCGTCACCCACGTCGGCCTCGGCCATGGCGCGGCGCATCTCCCGCGTGGGCTGCGTCACCGTGTCGCTGCGAAAATCGGAAACCTTCCGCGAATGTTTGTCTGCGCTCATGGAACTCCTCGAAAGGGGAAAGCGGACCGCTGCGGCCCGGTCATCGTGGTGGCCGGCCGAACCGGGAGGGCGCCTCGTTCGGTGCCGCCGATTATAGGTTTCTCTCCTTCCGGCGGACAAGCGTTCAGACGCGCTAGGATCGCGGGATGGTCAGGAGAGGAACCATTTCACGAGGCTGTCGCCATCGAGTAGATCGTCAGTTGCTAGATCGGGCCCCGAGGTCAACAGCTCGTCCCTGGAGTACGGTCCGCTGGCGACGGCGAGGGTTCGTGCTCCGATCGCCTTGCCCGATGCCACGTCCCGCGGTGTATCCCCGACGACGAAGACCGTCTCGATCTCCCAGCCGCCCGGCAACCGGCGCCGCCCGCGCTCCACGGCGGTGGACAGCACCGTATCACGGTCATCGGAGTCCGACCCGAAGCCACCGAAGGGGAAGAAACGGTTGAGGTTGGCCCGTTCGAGCTTGATCTTGGCGCCGGTCTCGAGATTACCCGTTCCGAGCCCGAGATGCAGCTCCTCGATCGCGTCGAGGCGTTCGAGCAGAGGTTCGACTCCGGCGAGCACACGAAAGCCGGCCGAGGTGGCGATCTCTTCCCTCAGGAAGCGCAGGTAGCTCTGAAAGAGACGCTTCGACTCGTCGGCATCGGGCATGCGCCCCCGGTTGTGAAGGTAGATCTCGTAAAAGATGGCCGGATCGGTCATGCCGGCCGGCTTGACGACGTTGAGGTTCATCCCCGGGCCGAACTCTTCGGCCAGCGCACGATCGAATGCGCGCAGTCCGGCGCCGCCGGTGTTGACCAGGGTCCCGTCGAGGTCGAAGAGGATCAGTCGTGCCTGTCTTTGCATGTGGCGTTTCCAAATCGGTAATCGGTAAGCAATCAGCGCTGGCGCTGGAACTCCTCCAGGTCGATGCCCTCGCTCACCGCACGGTCGCGGATGGCGTCCAGAAATCTTCCGGCATCCTGCGGGTATCCTGCCGTCGGTTTGAGCGTCGGGTCGAGGGCGGTCCAGAAGGCGTTTATCAGAAAGACGAAGATTTCACGAATATACTTGCTGAAAACGGAGGCTAGGGCCACCGGAAAGTGCAGGCTGTCGCCGGAACGTACAAAATCGACGTGGACGTCGCGTCCGCCGCGGCGCAGCGTATAGCTGGATCGGGGGCGTCCCTCCTCGCGTGTGATCAGGTTCGCCAGCGAGAATCGTTCCGCCAGCAGCGGAGCGTAGTGGTTGCGTCCCCCGAGCTTGTCCACCAGGATCTGCACGCTCCTGCGGCTTGGGAAATCGAGAACACCGGTGATCAGATTCAGGACCTGGTGCGCGAGAAGGTTCGACTTGTTTCCGAGTCGCAAGATCTCCCGGTTGAACCGCGGTGCCGAGAGGACCGCGCAGCGGAAACCCAGAAAGCGCACGTTGCGACGCTCCATCGTAATGGCGAGGAGCGCACGGCTCTCGAGGAGCCGTTCCCTGCGCTGGCTACTGAGTGCCAGAGGGAGCGGCAGCTCGAGCGGCGCGGTACCGTACCAGGGGCAGCGCGACCACTCGAAGGTCCTCGCGTCGACATCCCCCAGAAGCTCGCCCAGGTTGCGGGGGATCCGGCCCGATGCTGCGGAGGCGAAAACCAAGGATGTTTTCTCGAGGGCCGCCAACCGGGTGCGGTTGCGATAGACCTTCTTCGAATCGTTCACCACCACCCTGGCGTCATCGTTCGCGGCCTCACGGACCGCTGCCGGGGCGAGGAGTTGCTCCAGGTCGGAATCGGGTGCCTCGAAGAGAGCGGCCGTGACCACCAGGGGACCGAGCCGCGGGCCATAGCCTGCCTCGTCGATTCCGACGACGATCCTTTCAGCGCTCACGAGTGTCCCCCTCGGGCACATCTTCGCGCGGGCTCGGGATCGGCGTCGAAAAGGCGGCTGCCCCGACGACCACGGAAGCGTTGCGCCTGGCGACGACGTATCTCCATAGCGCCAGCAGCGCGATCACCACGCTGATCCACTGCGACGTGGAGAGCGGGCCGAAATACCCGCGCTCCAGATTGTCGCCGCGGTAACACTCGATGATCGACCGTGAGATGGCGTAGAGCATCAGGCCGATATAAAAGACCTGCCCCTCGAAGCGCCGTCGACGGAGCACGACGGTGAGGATCAGGAAGAGCAGGAATGCGTTGAGCGACATGTAGATCTGCGTGGGATGCAGCGGCCGATCGATGAGCGTATGGGGCATCATCGATCCGGCGATGTTGGGGAAGCGGATCGCCCAGGGTAGATCGGAAGCCACCCGGCCGTAACAGTCACCTACCATTAAACAGCCCCACCGTCCTATGGCCAGCCCCAGCATGAGGCAGGGCATGACGATATCGGCGGTGCGATGGAAGCTCATTCCGCGTCTCTTGATGATCAGGAAGCCGGTCAGCATGGCGCCCAGGATCCCTCCGTAGAGCACCAGCCCTCCTTTCCAGATCATCAGCGCCTCGAGCGGATGGTCTACATACTCGTTGCGATGAACCAGCACGAAGAGCAGCCGGGCTCCCACGATGCCTGCGAGCAGAACCCACAGCGAGAGATCGGCGATCCGATCGGCATCCTCCTCCATCCTCTCCGCGGCATAACGCATCCAGAGGTATCCGGCCAGGAACCCGAGAGCCACCATCACCCCGAAGGAGTGGATGTCGAACCCAAAGATCTTGAAGAGAACGGGAAACATCGTGGCCTCCTCGGTGTGCGCATAAATGGCACAGCATGTCCATTTTGCCCATTCTATTGCCGTTATCTTAAGATGTGAGGGCCAAACTTCAAGCGATCAGACATTCGCCCAGGCTGGCGGCGGATGTGCTGATTGAAGTCTGTGATTTTTTAAATATAATTATATTAATAATTTAAAGTCATATTGGAGGTGTTTTTTCTTCCCGGAAAGAGAAAAAGCCGCCTCTTTTCGTGGAGCGGAACGGCATTTGTGTTTATAGAGCTCCAGATTGACAAAGAAAAAAGAGATTCCTGGGAAGCTCAGTTTGAAATGTGATGAGAAGGGTGCCCATTGCATTGTGATCGCAGCTTCTTGAGGGATCTAAAAAAACGGATTCGAAAGAATCCGTTTTTTTTTGTCTATTTAAAGCGATTTGTAGCGTCGGTTCGGCTCGTCACACCCATCGGGACGTGTCGCGTTAGAGCGCTATTCCCACGATCTCACCCTCGAAAACCAGAGTGTCGTCCACAAAGCCTTGCGCCGAAACGGTGAAGGAACGGGATCGCATCTTGACGATCCGCGTCACCATGTAGAGATCCTGTCCCGGCAGAACCTGCTTCCTGAACTTGACGTGATTGACGCCGGCGAAGCCGATGAATTTGTTCCGCAGGCGGCCATCCATGATCTTGACGTGAATCGAGGCCATCTGCGCCGCCGTCTCGATCACCAGAACGCCTGGCATGATCGGACGCCCGGGTATGTGCCCTTCGGCCCAGAATTCCTTCTCACCCACGCGATTGAGACCGACAACGTAGTTCTCGTCCTTGTCAGCCTCGAGGACGCGGTCGATCATGAGCATCTCGAACCGCTGTTCGAGGTACTCCATGACCTGCTCCCGGGTGAGAAAAACACTCCTCTTGTCTATCTTCGATGGATCGACAATCAGGGTCGTGGGCATTGTTTACCTCATTTCTGCATGTCTAGAGTCCGTTCGAAGGTGATTTCGCCTGTCATCGACAACAATTTGACCTTCTCACGATGGGTTAGGAATCGCGGTTTGTGGAGAACGAGCTCGTACTCGCCAGGTGGGATCCTCTTCAGAATCGCCCGACCGTCCCGTTCCGTTCGAACCCGGAAGAGACGTGTCTCCGATACGAGCCTGATCCGGACGTTGTTCAGTGGGATCCCTGAAAACGCCGAGATCTCGAATTTGAGGGTGTTGAAGAGGGGGATCACGAAGGTCTTCGAGAAGCTCCCACCTTCGGCGAGGAAGATTCCAGTGGCCGAATCGAGCGGATCTCCCAGAGACTGCAACAGGATCTCGTATTCGCCCGGCACGAGATCCCCGAAGAGGAAGCACCCTTCCCGGTCGGTGATGATCGCGTTCCTCGCCGGAGGGTGATCTTGGGAATTGAAGGGTACGCACTTCAGATAGATGGCCATTTGCCTGACCGGCCGGCCCTCGGCGTCCACCACCTTGCCGGTGATATGGGTCCCGCGGTCGATGAACAGATCGAGGAGATCCTCCTCCCGGGGTACGCTGAGGCCCGGCACGAGGAGATCCCGATAACCGGGAGCCTTGACCACGACCACGTAGTCTCCCGGCTCCAGATCCGAAAAGATCGCCACACCCGCGGTGTCGCGCAATAGCCGGCCCGGTTCGACGCGCGCTTTAAGCTCCAGGTCGGGTTCGTCGCTTGTAAAGACGTTGGCGCTGAAAAGGTTCAACGGCGAGCTGTCGAGACGATCGAGAACGCGGACCCGCAGGTTCGAGGATGGTTTTCGCCCCGTAGGGGATCTCTCGCGCACCGCCGGCGGTACAATTTTTGGAACCCGGCCGGGAGTGGTGGCCAGGTCGTCGAGTTCGCCGCAAACACCGGCGGGAGTATCGTGGTTGGAAGATTTCAAAGGCCGTTCGACGAGAAACTCCTCATCGCTGTGAGATGCCTGGTCATCGAGCGAGCGCAGCACGTACGCCAGCGCCACGCCGAAAATGACCAACATGAGTCCGGCTAAAAGAATGGAGGAAGTCGTTTTTTTTCTCATAGGTTTGTTTTAACCTATGCAGCATGGGCTACGTATTGAGTCCACACATTTAAACTTGTGAAGATTAGCCCCGCAATAGCGGGATTACAACTTTTCCGGAAGTGCGGTTACTTCCCAAGCGGTGACGAGAGGTATTACAGATGGCCAGAAGCCTCGAAACGAGAATCTCTGTGCGTTTTTTCTGGGTCCTCGCTGGTCTTTTTGTCGTGCTCGCCGGCGGTACGCTCGAATCGGCTCCCGAGGCGAACGGCTTCGGGGATAAGCCCAAGGTCATCCTGTTGGGATTCGACGGCCTCGATTCCGAACTGATGACGCAATTCATGAATGACGGGCTCTGTCCGCGGCTCGCAGAGCTCGCCGAACGGGGCGGCTTCAGCCCTCTCGGCACGACCAACCCGGCACAGTCGCCGGTGGCCTGGGGGTCGATCGTTACCGGAATGAACCCGGGTAAGACCAATATCGGCGGCTTCATCCGGCGCACATGCGATCATGGGGTCCAGCCGGCTCTGGCAACGATCGAATCGGGCTACGACGGGAAGACCCACACCCAACCGTACGCCGATTATGCCTGGTTCAACCGCGAGACTCAGTTCTACGTCCTCGCCGGCTGCGCCCTGGCAATTTTCGCTCTCGGCTTCCTGGTCGTGAGAGTCGTGCTCGGGTCGATGGTCCGTTCGCGGCGGATCCGGCTGATCACCGGTTGCGTCGTCGGCCTCCTCGGCGCCGGTGCCGTCGTGTTCTTCGGATCCTCGCTGACCTCTCAAATCCCCGACGATGTCCCGTTCCCCTACAACCTGCACCAGGGAAACTTTTTCTGGGATGTCCTCGGCGATGAAGGAGTCCGCTGCGTGGGGCTCTATGCTCCCGGCGCCTATCCCTGCCTCTCCTCGGAGGGCACGCGCATCCTGGGGGGCCTGGGAGTGCCCGATGTCTCGGGCAGCACCGGAACCTGGTACGTGTATACCGACGACGACTGGGTGATTCAGGACCAGGACACGCGGACAGGTGGTAAGATCGTCAAGCTCGAGGAGCGCGGCGGCGAGATCCGCGGGGTGCTTTTCGGACCGAACAATTTCGTTGCAGAGGAACGCTTCGAGAAGGAACGAACGCGTTTCGAGACGCAGATCACCGAGCTCCGCGACAAAGAGGACGGAGCGGGCGGCAGTGCTCTCGACAACCGGATCAAGACTGCCGAGAAGGAGTTGAAAACCAAGAACAGGGAATTCAACCGCTGGAGTCGCGATCCGCGGCAGCGCAAGAGCACTGTGGAGTTCACCGTCGAGCCGGACAGAGCGGCCGCGCAGGTCGTAGTGAGTGTCGCCGGACAGCGGCAGACGTTGACCCTGGGCGCCTGGAGCGACTGGTTCCAGGTCGAATTCGAGCTCTCTTCCCTCGTCCGTGTTCCTGCCATCCTGCGCATGCGCTTGATCCGTTGCGACGAGGAGCAGATCCGGATCTTCGTGCCGGCCATCGACATGAGCCCCGAGGAGACACCCGAGTACCTGCGGATCAGTTCTCCCGCGCAGTACGCCGATCAGATCTGCGATGATGTGGGGCTCTACGAAACCGTGGGCTGGTCGTGCATTACACACGGTCTCAAAGACGAGGAGATCAGCGAGGAGGTCTTCCTCGAAGAGATCGAATACACCATGAACATGCGCGAGACGCTCATGAAGCGCGAGTTGGAGAAGGGCGATTTCGACGTGCTGCTCACCGTCTTCTACACCCCCGATCGCGTTCAGCACATGATGTATCGGCTCTTCGACGAGAACCATCCGCTTCATGATGCCGAGCGGGCAGCGGCGACGTACCCCTTCTTCGGCAAGCAGATCGCGCTCAAAGACGCCATTCCCGAGATCTACCGGCAGGTGGATCGTATTGTCGGTGAAATGCTCGATGTCATCGACTCGGGCCGCCTCGGTGAGCACGCGGCTTTGATGATCATGAGCGACCATGGTTTCGCGCCCTTCTATTACGGTATGAATCTCAACAACTTTCTCGTGGAGAAGGGCTATCTGAAGCTCTCCCGCAACGGCGAGCCGATCGAGCTCGAGGACGTCTCCAACTTCAAGGACAGCGACTACCTGGGGCTCGTCGACTGGTCCCGGACCCAGGCCTACGCCCTGGGACTGGGCAAGGTCTTCATCAATCTGAAAGGGCGCGAGCCGGAAGGGATCGTCGATCCTGCCGACTACGAGAGCGTCCGGTCAGCGATCATCGCGGAGCTGGAGGCCTTCGTGGACCCTCAAAACGGGCGCAAGGTCGTCAAGACGGCCTATCCTCGGGAAACGATCTTCTCCGGGCCGTTCTGGAAGGAGGGCGAAGCCGAGTTCGTCTTCAACCACGGCGATGCCAAGGAGAAACGCAGAATCGACGGCTTCGCCGATGTCTACCTCGGCTTCCATCGAGGGTATCGGGTCTCCTGGCAGACTACGATGGGGGGGCTGGAAGAGAGCATTATCGTCACGAACTCGATGAAGTGGTCCGGTGATCATGTCTCCATGGACCCCGACGAGGTTCAGGGGGTTTTCTTCGCCAACGCCGCCCTGACCCTGGAGGGTGGACGCGGTGTGAACGTCGTCGATATCGTGCCCACGGTCTACCGGATCTTCGGGATTTCCGTTCCTGAAGAGGTCGATGGAACGCCGCTGCCCCTCGTCTTCTGATGGAGTAGCGGCGCTCCCGCGCTGGTTCCTCCCCGAGTCCCCTCATTCCGAAGTGCGGGAGTCGGGAAATAGGGAGGGAGTCGTCGATTCGGTTCAGATCAGATGGTGAAAAATCAAGCGAGCTCTTTGGATCGTTCGGACGTTGATCGCCAGGCCGCCTTTCGAATCCACAGGGGAAACGGAACGGTCCAGGTCCCGGCGCGGATCATCGTCGAGTGTTGTAGGATCTGCGATGCATTTCAAAAGCTCTTGCGGCGAAATTTTCCTGGCCCTTTTCGTCGGGCGATCGATCTCCTTCTTGGCTTGGACTGTGTCGGTAAGAGAAACGATGTCAGGTTCGTTCGTTTGAGCTTTGGCAATAATGGTTTGGGCCTCCAGGAATGATGTGTTATTGAGTGCTTTTCTTGCTCTCTCGGCTTTGCTCCTGCTATGATGAGCCGAACTAGGTTTTATTACTCATCGGCTCTGGGAGTATAAAAAAACTGATAAATTTTGGTCGCCGTTTGAAAAAGCACGTCCCTCTTTGAGCCGGCTTTTCAGAGGAGTGAGAGCGGGCCGGGGGGACTTTGGGGAAAACGAGTTAAGCTCTTGCAGCATAGAAGCGTTTGAAACGCATCTGTTCAGGAAGAGAACCGGCTACAGTGCATGAACATCGGGGCCCGAACCTGCACCGACGCGGGAACGTTTTCGCGGTTTTTCGATGTGGTGGGATATCTCCGCAGGCCGATCGCTCGCGTGTGCGACCGATCCTGCGAATGCCGTTGACCGTCTAGCACCAGGACCAACCCCGGCTCGCGAAGGAAAATCGAATGTCTTGGGACAGAGTTGACCTGAGAAGGGACAACGAGGATGAAAAAAAAGAACGACAAAACGGTGGATCTCGATGATTCTGTCGAGGCCGAAAGCAGCGAACCAGAAGCCGGGCAGGCCGACGATGACGCCGATGCTTTGACTCCCGAGACGCTGGACGACGACAAATGGCAGGATCAGGACGCACACCTCGACCTCGTGCGTAAGGGCGAAAAGCTGCCTGCCACCCTCTTTGTGGTCCCTTTGAAGGATTTTGTCGTCTTTCCGGGACTCATGATGCCGATCCAGCTCAGCTCGACGAGGGCTCAGAAAACGGTGGAGCAGGCCCGCACGCAATCGGAGTACATCGGTTTTCTCACCGTCAAGGATCCCAGCGTCGATGCGAAGGTGTCCGATGATCTCTTCCTGACGGGGACTCTCGTGCGCATCGCCAAGGTCTTGAACCTGCCCGATGGAGGCATCAGCATTCTGATCCAGGGATTACGGCGATTTCGCGTTGAGCGGTTCCTGCGCACCGATCCCTATTTCATTGCCCGTGTGCACTATCTCGAGGACGAGATCAAGCTCAGCGATGAGCTGCTAGCCCTCTCGAGGACCACAAAAGAGCTGGCCATGCGCATCGTGAAGGATAGCGACCTCTTCGGCGAAGAGTTCGGTACGGCCCTCGCCAACCTGGATAGTCCCAAGGCGATCGTCGACTTCACCGCCGCCTACTTCGTGCGGGACTTTCGGGAACGCCAGAAATTGCTCGAGATCGATCCGGTGTACGATCGACTCATGCTGGTCGCCGAGGTGTTGACCCGCGAGGTCGACCTGATGCAGATCGGCAAGAAGATCCAGCAGCAGATCAAGGACAAGATCGAGAAGAGCCAGCGCGAGTTCTTCCTGCGCGAGCAGGTCAAGGCCATACGTCAGGAGCTGGGCGAGTCGATGGACGAGCAGGCTCTGGAAGAGGAGAAGTACCGCACGCTGATCGACGAAGCCGGCATGCCCGAAGAGGCCAAAGAGAAGGCTGAGGCCGAGCTGGAACGGCTCAAACGGATGGCCATGGAATCCGCGGAATCAGCGGTCATCCGCAACTACCTCGACTGGCTCGTTTCGCTTCCCTGGTCGAAGGGAACCCCGGACAACGAGGACATCGCCGCCGCCGAAGCCGTTCTCGAACGCGACCACTACGGGCTCAAGGAGGTGAAGGCTCGCATCCTCGAGTTCCTCTCGGTGCGCAAGCTCAAGCCTGATCACCGCGGCTCGATCATCTGTTTCGCCGGGCCGCCGGGTACCGGCAAGACCTCCCTCGGCCGATCGATTGCATCGGCCCTGGGACGCAAGTTCCTGCGTGTCTCCCTGGGCGGGGTGCGGGACGAGGCCGAGATCCGTGGGCACCGCCGGACCTATATCGGGGCCATGCCGGGCCGGATCATCCAGGGGCTCAAACAGGTAGGATCCAACAACCCGGTCTTCATGCTCGATGAGATCGACAAGCTGGGAGCGGATTTCCGCGGAGATCCGTCATCGGCGCTGCTCGAAACGCTCGATCCTGAACAGAACTCGACCTTTTCCGATCACTATGTCGAAACGCCTTTCGATCTCTCCCGGGTGATGTTCATTACCACGGCCAACAACTTGGCCACCATCCCCGCCCCGCTCCTCGATCGGCTCGAGGTCATCGAGCTGAGCGGGTATACTCTGGAAGAGAAGTGTGCCATCGCCAAGCAGTTCCTGATCCCTCGTCAAACCGAGGCTCACGGGCTGAAAGTCAAAAACTTCCGGGTGACCGACGCCGCAGTGCGCAAGATGATCACCGGATACACGCGCGAAGCGGGGGTGCGTGGGCTCGAGAAGACAATCGCCAAAACGGCGCGCAAGACCGCGGCCAGCCTCGCCAAGAATCCCCGTTTCAAGGGATCGGTCTCGGCCGCCAGCCTCGAGTCCTATCTCGGACCGACCCGGTTCTACAACGAGATCCACGCCCGTGTGCAAGCTCCAGGGGTCGCCGTGGGGCTGGCGTGGACGCCCGTGGGCGGTGAGATCCTCTTCATCGAGTCCCTGGCGGTGCAGAACAACCGCGGTGGAATCCAGATGACAGGACAACTCGGCGATGTCATGGTGGAGTCGGTCAAGATCGCGATCTCCGTGGTCAAGGCCAACGCCGCCCTCTTCGGCATCGATCCCGGGGTCTTCGAGCGCACCGAGCTCCACATCCACATCCCCTCAGGAGCCATTCCGAAAGACGGACCGTCGGCGGGCATTACCTTGGCGGTGTCGTTGATCTCGCTGCTCAGGGACAAAAAAATGCGGCGAGCTCTGGCGATGACCGGCGAGCTCACCCTGACCGGCAAGGTGCTCCCCGTGGGGGGGGTGCGGGACAAGATCCTCGCCGCCCGCAGAGCGGGGATCAAGGAGATCATCCTGCCAGCCCTGAACAAGAGTGCACTCGATGAGGTGCCCGAGGAGCTTAGAGCGGGACTGACCTTTCATTTTGTCGATAAGTTCTCCGAGGTCTTTGATCTTTCCTTTCGGTCGGTCTCACGAGGGAAGGAATAATGGAGCAGCAGCACCGTCCAACACGGCGAAGGAGTTTGACCATGAAAGCGCTGAGCCTCACGATTTTGACCGTCTGTCTTCTCTTCGCCTGCAGCACCGATCGTTCCGTGACTACTGAGAGTTCCGCGCAAACCGTCACGGAGCTCGACCTCGTCCTCGCGTCGGGAACCCCGCCCGATCCGAACGGATCCCCGTCGGAGGGGCTTTTCGATCGCAAGGAAGAGATCGTCAGGGAGGTCGAGCGTCGTATGCGCATCGTCCTGGGCGAGGCCGTGCGGCGTTTCGACGACATCCGCGAGCGCTGCGACGAGGAGGAGAGCACCCTGAAACCGCCCTTCGTGCTCGAATCGGTGGAGACTCCTCTGAAGAAACTCTACAACCAACAAGAGAACGTTTTCGCCGGTGCGATCCAAAAGATCACCGACAAGTACCTGCACGAGCTCGACAGCGTGCTCGAGTATCTGGTCAACGAAAAGAGCGGCAAGATCTGGGAGATCGCCTTCGAGGTCGTGGGATCTGAAGATGTGGGCATGGGTTACGATATGCGGACCGGCATCAAGGACGTTGACGACGTCGCCCGGGCCACGATCGAGCTGGTCCGCTTCCGAGCCGGTCGCGACGAGTTCGTCGATGACAGCGAGTACCAGAAGCGCAAGCGCGTGCGGCTCGCGAGGATCTTCAAGCATGAGATCGAGGGGCAGGCGAAGCTCGAGATCTACGCCTCAGAGCCCCTCTATCATTTCTTTTCGCCGAATGAGGACGGTTTGGCCTACAGCATCGTCCTGCAGAGTACGCGCTCCGACGCCCCCCCCTTCGAGTTCCGTCAAGCCATCCGCAATCGTGTGGTGCGCGGGGGCTCGACGCTGTTCGATTCTGGATTTCACTGGGATCATTCCCTGGGATCTCCGACAGGCCGGCTCGAGAGCATGAAGATCCCGATCGATCCCACCTACCAGGTGTCCAAGGTGATCCTCCCACGCCTCAATCTGGAAGCTCCCAGCTACGAGCAGTTGCTGGACCATTCGGCGGTGCGCGACTACAAGACCGCCGTGGTCGATGGAGAGACCGGCGAGGTGATCATGTGCGTGTCGTGGCAGATCACCTGGCAGATCTCGCATCGTGGATTCGTGACCGTCGACAAGGGATCTTCGCCGCTTATCGACGAGGAGTCCCGCGAGATCACGCACCTCCTCTCTCAGGGCTGAGAGGCTGTCGTTTTCAGGAGCGCCGCTGAGGCATCGAAAACCCGATCGACATCGATCCCGGTCATGCAGATCGGGTCATCGCAGCGCCGCACGCTGCACGGGCTGCAGCAAACGCCCGTGGTGACCACTGTGCACGGTCTAAAATAGGGCTTGTAGACCTCGGGTTCCTTGGGTCCGAAGAGCGCCGCGCAGGGGATTCCCATCAGATTGGCTAGATGTAGCGGGCCCGAGTCGGCGGCCACGAAGAGTGTCGCCTGAGCGATGAGTCCGGCCAGCTCCACGATCGAGCGGGTTCTCGGCGCCACGACAGCTCGTCCTTCCGACGCTCCTGCGGCCCTGTCCGCCAGCTCCTCCTCGCCAGGCCCCCAGGTTATCAGAGTACGCAGGCCGAAGGCATCATACAGCCGCAGCGCCAGCAGCCCGAAGCGTTCGGCGGGCCAGCGCTTGAAGGCTCCGAATGCCGAGGTGCCGGGGTGCATCACCGCAAGGGGGTGGACGCCTCCGATCCCGGGAAAGAGGTCCTGCACCACCGATTGAGCGCGGCGTGCGACCTCGCCCGGAATCTGGAGATCGGGCCTCGCGATCTCCTGCTCATGACCGGTTGGAAAGAGGAGCGCAAGCGCCTTGTCGACGCGATGGACGGCCGCTTTGGGGGGGGAGACCCTGCGGTCATAGACGAGATGGCTCATTTCCTTGGAGTTGTTGCCGTCGAAACCGATTTTGCAGCCGCTCCTGGCCAGCAGGGTGTGCATCGCGCTCTTGAGGTTTCCCTGAAAATCGTAGACCTCGTCGTAAACATTTTTTCGGATCCTTCCGAGGTGACCGGCCAGTAGACCGATCAATGCGGGCCATCGAAAGGGGTGTTTCAGGAGATGCCGGATCCTCGCTCGCTCGTAGACGATGATCTCGTGCAGATCTTGACGGTGCTCGAGAATCGCGGCGGCCTTGTCCTCGACCAGCCATGTGACCTGGTCCCCGGGATGGCACCCGATCCACGACGTCACAGCCGGCAGGGTGAAGAGGACATCTCCAATGGCGGAGAGCCTGATCATCAGTATCTTGCGCTTGTGGGTCATGCATCCTCCATAGAGAAACGACACACCGGTCGCAAGCTATCACATCGACGGGCCGAGCGTCAATCACGGCGGAGTTCGATTGACCTGCTGTCTTGTACCTTACGACGAGGGACGATAGAATCTCTGCAGTCGGTCCGTGCGAGGGAGTCACGCAAATCTCGAATCGACAGGAGACAATCCGCTGAGAGTTCCTGAAGGATTCGTCAGTCTCGTTGAAGATCGCTTCCGCCTCATCGCCAGAGAGCCGGACGTTACCGCGATCGTGCGTGCCGGGGTGCTGCGGTTCCGTGATCCCGCGCGGTGGACGGGCGGCACGACCGAAGCGCTCGGGGGAGGGCGGGGGCCCGTGCGGCGGGTGACCCTCTCCGGGGAATTTCCGATGACTGTCATGGTCAAGCCGCTCCTGCGCGGCGGCGTGCTGCGCCGACTGAACCATGACATCCATCTCTCGAGCTCCCGTCTCGCCGACGAGGCCCGGCTGTCACAGCATCTACGCCGCCACGGCGTGGCCGCCAGCGAAATGGTCTTCGGACGGGCTGAGCGGCTGATTGGACCCTTCTACCGGCTGCATCTTGCAACCGCCGAAATCCCGGGAGCCGTGTCACTCTTCGACTATCTCTCAGGGAGCGCAACCGGTCGGTTTCACCACGCCGATGTGCTCAAAGCGGCCGGTGAGTGCGTCAGAAAGCTGCACGAATCGGGCGTTTTTCATGCCGATCTGAACCTGAAGAACATCCTGATCGCTCACGGGCTCGAGGGAGGTGAACAGAATCCCAGGGCGCATGTCATCGACCTCGACGGATCACGTCTCGAGCCGTGCGTCACCAGGCGCGCGCGTTCCTCGAACCTGGCGCGGCTTCTGCGGCATGCCGTTAAAAACGGCCTGCACCGATCGCTCGATATTGCCGGACTGGGTCGCCACTTTCTGGAGGGATACTGCGGTGATAGCGATCCCGACCGGTTCGGGAGCGAAGTGATCAAGAGTTTCAAGCGGACCTTTCCTTTTCACCGCATCTCCTGGCGCATGCAGGGGATCGATGTTCCCGTCCTGCCTTTCGAAAGCTAATCGTATGAACGCCTCCTTCCAGTCGGTCGCCTTGGAGACCGTCGATGAATCGTTCGATGGTTTTTCCATCTCCTGGCCCGATCGTTCGCCGCGGCTCGAGCGGTCGATCCGCGCTGTCGGGCTGCTGCAGCCACCCCTCGTGATCGAGCGGCAGGGGCGCTATATTGCGGTGTGCGGACTGCGACGGATACGTACGCTCAAAAGGCTCGGCGCCGTCGAAGCCGCCTGTCGTCTGCTCCGCGATGCCGCCCTGGGCGATGAAGAGCTGCTGGTTCTGAACGCCGAGGACAATCACACGACCAGAGAGGTTTCCCTCTTTGAGAAAGCCCGCCTCGTGGGGCATATCAACCGGCTGTCCCCGGAAGGTGGGGAGCGGGTTTGGCGACGTCTCGCATCGAGCGTACTGGCCGAAACCGGCCGTACCGAGCGGGAGCGGCTTCTGCGCCTCGACGCCCTGCCCGAGGTGGTCAAAGCCTTCGCCGCCGGCAGGCGCCTGCCGCCGCGACACGCCTTGCAACTGTCCCTGTTCTCCTCACGCGATGCGGTTGCTCTCGTGGAGCTGGCCGAGGAGTACAGCCTGACCGCCGCTCAAACAGGCGAGCTCGCCGAGTCGCTGCGCGAGATCATCGCCCGTGATCAGTGCGGTTTCGAGGCCGCAGTAGCGAAGATCGAGAAAGGGCTGGTCGAGGGAGAGCTTCCTGCGCAGCGCGTGCGCGAGCGGCTCATGGAGCGGCTACGAGGCCTGCGTTTTCCCCGATGGCAAGCGGCCAGAACGACAGTCGATGACTGTCTCAACAGGATCAACGGCACGCCCGGTGTGACCGTTCGACCTCCGCCGAATTTCGAAGGCGGCGTCTTCCGGGCCGAGGTGAACTTCCGGTCTCCTGAGGAGCTCGTCCAGAGGGCGCGGGCGCTGGAGAGATTCGCGGCATCCGATGCCGCCAGGACGGCTTTCGAGCTGCTCTGACATTACGACGATTGGCGCGCAGGCAATCACCGAAAACGAGGCGGGAACGAGAGACGATGGCTTGGACCGACCTTTTTGAACAGCTCGTGATCGAGCACGAGGCGCTCGAAACGAAGCTCGGGGTTCGCGTGGTGCGGCACTTCCCGGCGTCGCGGCGCCAGGTTGTTGCGCGCCGGGAGTCGACGGAGATCCCGCCGCGGAGCCTCGTCGTGGCGATCAACAAGGGTGGCTTTCTGCGCCGATGTCCAGGAAGCCCGCACATGGCCTGCTGCAACCTGCACGTTCTCGATATCGCCGTGGGGTGCCCCTACGCGTGCAGTTTTTGTTTTCTGCATGCCTACCAGAACACCCCGGGGATTCTGGTGTACGCCAACTTCATGGAGCTGCGCGGTGAAGTCGAGAACCTGCTGGCAGAGCGCGGGCGCGGGGGACAAGGCTCTCCGCTGCGCCTCACGACCGGCGAGGTGGCCGATTCCCTGGCGCTCGAGGAGCTCACCGGCATGGCGGCCGAGCTGGTGCCCCTCTTTGGAGGCCTCGATGGTGTCCTGCTGGAGCTCAAGACCAAATCGACGCAGATCGGGACCTTGCTCCAGCTTCCCCACAATCAGCGCGTGGTACTCTCCTGGTCGATCAGTCCCTCGAGCGTGGCCACCTGCGAGGAGCACGGGGCGCCGCCGGTTGATGAACGTCTCGACGCCGCCCGCCGCGCTGTGGATGCGGGATACCCGGTGGCCTTCCATCTCGATCCGATCTTTCTCGTCGATGGCTGGAAGCAGCGCTACGCCCGGCTGATCGACACGCTCGCCGAGCGGATTCCTCACGCTTCGATCCGTTGGTTCAGCCTGGGAGGATTCCGGTTTCCGCTGTCTCTCAAGCGCGCGGTGATCGACCGTGATCCTGATACGCGGATCTTTCTTCACGAGTTCCTTCCCGGTCTCGACGGCAAGTACCGCTACTTCGCCCCCTTGAGAGCTACCATGTACCGGTGGCTGAAATCCCGGATCGAGAGCCGCTGTCCCGGGGTTCCGATCTATCTCTGCATGGAGACGGCACACATGTGGCGCAAGGTTTTCGGCCACCTGCCGGGAGAGCTGCCCGCGCTGGATGGGCTCTTCGGCAGGGGCTGCGGGGGAGGGCGGCCGGTGGAGGAATGAGCGGGTGCTTCAACCTGACTCATACGTCACGGCTCTCCGTAGCCCGGCTGTTATGGACGTCGAGATCGGCGGAGGTGTGGAGTTGACCTTGCGATCGCCATCACCCAACCGTAGCCCGACAGTGATGGAGGGCGGGATGGGACGATCGGAAAAACAAGGTGATCGTATGAGAAATAGTTCGTGGCTTTTTGCAGAAACCGTCCGTTGGCTTTTCTTCCCTGAACCCCGAACCCTTGTTCGCTGAACTCCCGATCGGCCTACTCCTTCAGTCTGGGTAACTCCGGGTAGATTTCGATCAGCGTGATCGCGAAGGTGAGCTTCTGGCCGGCCAGGGGATGGTTGCTGTCGAGGGTGAGCATCTCGTCTGTGATCGCGGTGACGCTGGCCACGATGATCTCTCCCCCTTTGGATTTCAGCTTGAGCCGCATGCCGATGCGTGGTTCGACGCTCGAGGGAATGCTCGATCGCGGAACGTCGGCGACGAGCTGCGGCCGATGCGGGCCGTAGGCCTCGTCGGGAGCGACGGTGATCGTCTTTTCCTCACCTTTCTGCATGCCGTGGACCGCTGCGTCGAAGCCTGGGAGCACCTCGCCCTGGCCGAGAGTGAAGTCCAAGGGCTTGCGCTCGAAAGTGCTATCGAATTCGGTGCCGTCATCGAGCGTTCCGCGATAATGGACGCACACCCGATCGCCCTCTTTTACCTGCGTCATAGGTGATCCTTTCACGAGATTCAAACGCGAGTCGTCAAAAGAGGGAGTATCCTAATCCACCGAGCCGTGCCCTGTCAAACCTGGAACGATTCTGCGCCTCGTGCTCACTCTTCAGTTCCCCTGATGACGGCACGCACGGTGAGACCCTGGACGATGACCGAAAAGAGCACCACCAGGTAGGTGCAGGTGAGGATCAGATTGAATCGATCGACGGGTAGGTCACTGCCCGATCTGCGCGGATCGAGCGAAAGCACGAGCGCCACCGAAATACCGCCGCGCAGTCCGCACCAAGTGAGGATGCGGATGACGCCGGGAGCGTAGGTGCGCCGCGCCGCTTTGAGCAGCGAGATGGGAAGACCTACGCTGACCAATCGGGAGATCAGAACCGCGGGAACCATGAGGACTCCGGCGGTCAGGAACGCCGGTTGTAGGGAGATGGCGAAGAGCTCCAGCCCCAGGACGAGGAAGAGCAGAGCGTTGAGCAGGTCGTCGATGAGAGTCCAGAACATCTCTAAACGCTCCACGGTCACGTCACTCATGGCGAGACGCCGGCCGCGGTTGCCGATGAGCAGCCCTGCGACCACCACGGCGATCGGGCCGGACGTGTGCAGCGCCGTGGCGATCGAAATCGTGCCGGTCACGAGGGCCAGGGTCAAAATCAGCTCGACCTGGTAGTGGTCGATCGACTTCATGGCCAGATAGACCACGTACCCGAGAACGAGGCCGAGGAGGATCCCGCCGAGCGCCTCCTGGCAGAAGAGCACCACCACGCCAAAGAACCCGTGAACCGGATGTGCACCCAGTCCCGCCATGGAGGTGAGCATCACGAAGGCCACGATCGCCACCCCGTCGTTGAAGAGCGATTCACCGGCGATTTTGGCTTTCAGGGAGGGCTGGGCCTTCGTGCTCTTCAGCACGCCGAGCACGGCGACGGGGTCGGTGGGGGAGATCAGCGCGCCGAAGAGAAAGCACAGGATCCAGGGCACGTTGATGCCGATGAGGGTGAAGACACCGCGGCTCAGCACCCCAACGATCACAGTGGAGAGCGCCAAGCCCACCGTGGCCAGTGACCCGATGGCCCATCGTCTCTCGAGCAGCTCGTCGATGTTGATGTGCAAGGCGCCGGCGAAGAGCAAGAAGCAGAGTGCGCCGTCGAGCAGGGTGCGGCTGAAATCCAGGTTGCCCAGATGGCGGTTCATTTCCACGCGCAGATCGAGCCCGGGAATCAGGACATCAACGAGCAGTACACCTCCCGAAAAGGCCAACGCGATCACCATCAGACCGATTGTCGAGGGAAGCCCGAAGAAGCGATGATTGATCACGCCGAAGAGCGCCGCCAGCGCCAGCAGGAGGGCCAGAATGTCCAGAATCGTCACGGGTTCTCCTCGTTAGCTCTCTCGGCCTTCGTTCCACCAGGCTTTCCAATCCTCCAGTTCAAACCCGTAGTCCTCGCCTGAGAGCTTTTTCAACGACTTGAGGACGCACTCGCGCACGATCTGATAGCGCGAATTGAGCAACGGGATCAGCGAGCCGCAGAGCGAGGAATCTCCCATCTCCCCCAGCGCCACGGCGGCGTTGGCCTGAATCAGGGCGTACGAATCCTTCAGCAGCTCCACGAGGGCAGTGATGGCGCCTTTGTCCTTCAGCTTCATGGCGATCAGAATACAGTGGTTGCGGACCTTGGGTTCGTCGTCTTTGAGCCCTGGAAACATATAGGGCAGGATCAGATCGGCCTTGTCCTCGGTGGCGATCGCCTGGACCGCCAGGGACGCGTTGGCGCGTACATCGGGGTCGTGGTGCTGCACCATGATGTCGAGAATCCTGGTCAGCGGTGTGGCAGGATCGGCCAGGTTGTAGAGCGAGAGCAGGATGTTCTTGATCACCGAGTCGTCGCCGCAGTCCAGATCGCTGATCAGGGCGTCGATCGCACGGGTATGAACCGCGGGAAAGCTGTCGTTTTCGGGGATCCTCGAGAAACCGAGAGCCGCCGCGGCGATGATCCGGTTCGGAGGCGGTCCGTTGTGGAACTGATCCAGTATCGTTTCGAAATTGACGTACACCCGGCGGGTCAAGATTTCACCCAGGTTCGTGTAGATCCGCACGTGCTTGGGGCTGTTTTTGGAAAGCGATGATTCCAGCCAGGCGTTGAGCAGGCTGTCGAGGTTGTGGAAGAGCGCCGGCGTGTCCTGAACGAGGGAGAAGGTCTCAGGATCCTCGAGCTTGCGCAGGAATTCGATCTCTTCCGCGGTGAGCGGGACGGGATCGAGCCTGGTGGGGGTGGTGGAGGCGCAGGCGACCAGGAGAGGGGCGATGAGGATCGGAAGACAAGAGATCAACTTCATCTATATCCAACCTTTCAAACCGTTCCAAGAGGAGTGGGCGTCGAATTTCAATCATAGACGCACCGGCTGGAGGGTCTATTCCCGCTCAACCTCGGGCGAGGCGCGCTCGCCCGTCGCGCACCAGGTCGCCGCCGCCGGAACACCGTCCGATGATTTCGAGGTACACAGCCGGCATGCGCGACGGTTTTCCGCCCTGGCCGAGGAACGCGAGGATCGTGGAGCCGTCGCAGATCAGCTCACCGCTTGGATCCGCTCCCCGATGCAGCGTGTAGTCGAACTTGGCCAGCAACTTGTTGTGAGCCGGGAGGGTCGTGCGCAGGGTCACCAAGTCGTCATACCGTGCCGAAGCCCGGAAGCGGGCCCTCACGTCGATCACCACCATGGCGTAGCCTTTCTCCTCCATGTCCCGGTAGCAGATGCCGTGCTCGCGCATGAACTCTGTGCGTCCCATCTCGAAATATATCAGATAGTTGGCGTGATAGACGGTCGCCATGCGGTCTGTTTCCTGATACCGGATGCGGAAGGTGATGAGACTTTCGGCGGCCATCGGCGGTGCACTCCTTCTCGGATCCACAATATCGTCTCATTGCGTCGAATGTTGCGTCAACGCGCCAGTTCTCTTCCGGTCTGGTGTTCCCGCCGGGGCGTGGAGCGGATCGAGAACGCGTAAAAAGGATCTGGTCTTTCCATTCCGGATCAGTATCATAGCCCCCTTGACGATGGAACTCAAAAGTGTACTAGAAACTCATTCCCCGGCTTCCTGGCCCTATTCCTGGAGTGGTTGAGGTGCGTGGTAAAAATCCCCTACTTGGGCTCGTCATAGCGTGGCTGGTACCGGGAGCCGGGCACTATTACATCGGCCGCAAGGGCAAAGCGGTCTACTTTTTCGTGCTTGTCAGCGCCGCTTACCTCTTGGGTCTGATCCTGGCCGATTTTCGCAACGTCAACATCGATCGGTTTCCCTGGCACTACTACGGCGAGATCTTCTATGGCGGCGCGACTCTGCTGGTTCAGCAGCTCACCCAGAACCTCCACGTCGGTGAGTTCAACCGATTCCTGGACCACGGCACCCTGATCACGACCGTGGCCGGCCTGTTGAATGTGGTCGTCATGGTCGATTTCTTCGAGACCTGGGAGAAGAATAGATGACCGTCACGATCTGGGAACACATCCTGCTCTTCGTCGTCGTTTCCTTCATCGTCTCCTTGGTCTACAACGGCCTGCGCCAGGACGACCTCAAGACGATTTTCCGTCTCGGCTGCAAGCGCTTTGTTTTTTTCATGATCGCCAGCCTGATTCTGGGAGTGGGGACCTTCTTCTTGGCGCGGTTTCTGTAGAGACCGCGGACAATCCAGATTGTTCGATAACGAGCGCAGAGTCTATCATGTCTTCAGTCGCCCGAAGAAACCGGCGCCCCCGCCAGGAAAACTGCTGAGCCGCAGACCCTTCAGCGTTCCTTGATCCCTGCCACCGCCATCCGCTCGAGAGGGCTTCCCTCATTTTCTCGTTTTCCCCAGGTACAGCGCACCTGGGTGACGCTCGATGCGGTCCTCCATCGCCAGCCGGGCCAAAATCGCCAGCACCTGCCGGACAGGCAGTCCCGTCGCGGCGGCGATGGCGTCGGGTGTCATTGCCTCGTCCCCGCAGGCGGCAAGCACGGCGGTATCCGGTACGCTCGGGTCAGGGCGGCTGGGAGCGGCGCTTGCGTCCCGGTCGGCGCGAGTACTCCGCGCTGGGGACAGACCGAGCGATAGGACGATATCCTCGACAGAGAGAATCACCTGGGCACCGTCGCGGACGAGCCGGTTGGTACCCTGAAAACAAGCCGGTCCAACCAAACCTGGCACCGCCATGACCACCCGGCCCTGGGCGATCGCATGATCCACCGTGATCAACGTGCCCGACTTGTCGGACGCTTCGACCACGAGCACACCGAGCGCAAGACCCGAGATGAGCCGGTTGCGCCGTGGAAAGAGCCCGCGCTGGGGAGCCGTGCCGAGGGTGAACTCGGAGATCAGGGCGCCCTGCGCGGCCACTTCTTCGAAGAGGCCGCGGTTTTCCGGCGGATAGATGAAATCGAATCCCGAACCGAGAACGCCGAGTGCCGGGGCGCCGCCGCTGAGAGTGCCACGCAAGGCGGCGGAATCGATTCCCCGAGCGAGCCCGGACACGATCGCCACCCCGGCGCGGGCGAGCTCGTACGCCATTTCGCGAGCCAGGCGCCGGCCCTCTGGAGTGCAGCGGCGCGAACCGATGATAGCCACGACTGGCTGGTCTCGATCGGGCAGTGTTCCCCGGCCGAAGAGCGCCGCCGGTGCCGCGGGGATGGTGATGAGAGATTCCGGAAAGGACTCTTCGCCGTGCACAGCGACCCAACCCCCGCGACGCAGGACCTCCTCTTCATGTGCCTCGTGAGCGTGCCGGGCGCGCAGATCGAGGAGCTTTTCGATGAGCGCCGGACGCAGCCCGCAGCGCGCCAGCCGGTGGTGATCGGCGTGCAGCAGGGCCGTTTCGTCCTCGAGGCCCTCGACGATCTTGGTCGCGGCGCTCATGGTGCCTCCGGCTGTCGCCAGGAGGAGGCGCGATTTACGCAGTCCTGCAGGCAGATCGGAGGTTCCGGGGATCTGGTTCGCTTTCATTACTCATGCACGTTTAAAAGAGATATGAGCGAAATATTGCGATGCTTACAGCGCAGCCGCTGCTTACCCACGATGAGCCCCTCCTCCCGCACTCCTCTGTGTCGTGTCAGGGGGGCGGGGGTTACCACGATACCGTGGTTATATGCCCGGCCTTTCGTGCAGGTGCGGCGGCAGGATGGGGAGGATTCATGAGTGACGGCATCGTTTTCGCGTCTTTGTTTTTCTCAAATGTTGAGCCATGTGGTACGTTGATCCGTTCTAGACGAGACGGGTCATCTCCGGAGTGTGCCGGCGGAGCCCTTAGTATTCGATCGCGGCGGTCCTCGGTGCGCCCCCCGGTTTTTTTTGCCGGTTGAGAGGGCAAGAGACGAACCGGATGCGGATTCTTGACGTCTCGCCGGTCGATCGCCGGAGGGGACGTGTTCACAGAGAGATCGATCGAGACCGTGCTCATGATGCAGATCCTTGCCTCCATCTCCAGTCGTTGGGAGCTCATCGTCTCGGTGCTGCTGGCCATGACCTGTCATGCGGCGATTTTGACCGTGATTCCTGCCGGCACGGCGTCGGAACCGCAACTCGACCTGGCGGCGCACCGGAGGAACCTCGAAATCACCTTGATGCCATCGCCGGCCGTCGAGCGGGAGCGGATCCCCGATCGGGTTCGGGAGAAGAAAACCTCGGCCACGCGCCAAGCCGTATCACGCCAGCCGGCCCGTGACAAGGTCCCGTTTGCCTGCCGGCGGAGCTCAGCCTCGGTCTCCAGGCAGCGTAAACGGATCGAGCCCCCAAGCGAGCGCCGCTCACCGGTTCGTTCCAGTCGGATCGGGCAGCGTCCCCCGCGTGAGAATGCGGTGGTTTCCGAGAAGCGACGGCCTGCCGCCGAGGAGGGCGGCAGCCAGCAGAACCAGGCCCGTTCGGCAGAGCCTGTCATGATCGGCAAGGTTGCCGTCGAGTATCCGCGGTTTGCCATCGACGAGGGCTGGGAGGGGCGGGTGATCCTCGAAATCCTGGTCTCCGAAACCGGAGATCCCCGACGCGTGGAGCTCAAGCGCTCATCGGGACACGCCTTTCTCGACCGCAGCGCCGTGCGGCAGGTGCGGGAGAATTTTCGCTTTTCTCCGGCCTTGGAACAGGGCCGGCCGGTGGCTCGCTGGTTGGAACAATCGATCAGCTTCGAACTGAACAATCTCTCGGTTTCTGTCGCGACGAGGTGAACCGATTCATGCCCTTCGACAGCTTGAAAATCTTTCACGAGGGCGGGATCGTCATGTACCCCCTGCTGCTCTGTTCCCTGGTCGCTTCGACGTTGATCATCGAACGGGCGATTTTCTGGTTCAAACGCCGTTTGACCCGCCAGCGGAAGCGGCTGGCGCTCGTGGTGGATGATCTGCGCCGGGGAGACCTGCACGGCGCTCGCGAGCGCATCGGCTCGTGTCGCGACTATCGCATGGCGATCGTTGAGCTGGGGCTCGAAAACGGACTCGAAACCCTGCGGGGCACGATGGAGATGGCCTACGCCGATGAAGACCGGCGCATCAACCGCTTCATGATGGTCCTCGATACCATCGTGACCCTCGCACCGCTCCTGGGGATCCTTGGAACAGTGCTCGGCATCATCGAGTCGTTCGAGCTCCTCGGCGCCGGCGGCGGGACGACCGATCCTCTGGCGGTCACCGCGGGGATCGGCAAGGCACTGATCACCACGGCTTCAGGGCTCGTGATCGCCATTCTGACCCTCATTCCCTACAATTTTTTTCGAGCCCGGGTCGAGGTGTGCCGCGGTGAGATCGAGGAGGTGGCGACCGTTTTGGAGCTCACCTTGGGAGCCGCCGTGGAGCGGACCGCCTCGAGGCCGGGCTCATGAAACTCAGGAAGAACCGGCAGCCCAATCCCCGGGTGGAGATGATTCCGCTCATCGATATCATCTTTCTCCTGCTCGTGGTTTTTGTCTTCTCCATGCTGTCGATGACGATCCACAAGGGGATCCGCGTCGACCTGCCTCACGCCGCAACGGCGGACCTCAACCGGCAGGATTACTTTTCGGTGACCTTGACGGCGAAGGGCGAGATCTATGTGGGGCTGATGGAGGTCGACATCGCCGAGCTGACGCGGCAGGTGGCCGAGGCGCACCGCCGGGACGCCACGATGAGAGTCTACGTCAACGCCCACGAAAACGTATCTCATGGGAGAGTCGTCGAGGTCCTCGACGGGATCCGCGTCGGCGGAGTCAGTGCTCTCTCCTTGCAGACCGAGGGTCATCCCTGACGGGAAACGCCGCCAGGTCATGGAGTCATAAACGATGAAAATCTGGATACCGATCCTTGCGCTGGCCGTGTTGGCGCCCCTGATCGGCGCCTCTCGGCCTACTGGTGACGATCGGCCGTCCGCGCACGTGGTAGACTCGAAAGGCGTCTCCACCTTCGTGACCGGCCTGCAGTACTGCTTCGAAGAAGAAGAGGAGGGCGAGCTCTACGAAACCAAACACGACGACCTCTTCGTCCGCCGCGGCGACGCCCTCATCCGGGTCGGGCTGGATAGCGTGGTGAGGGTGAACTTCACCGGGAGGATCGAGCGGGACGGTGAGGAGCGGCTCTTCGAAGCCCGGATCACGACGCGCAGGGGGGGCGAGGTGACCGCCGATCTCCTCTGTCATCGCTCTGGATTCATCAAGGGATGTGCCGAGCTTGGCGAGTTCAGAATCGATCTGGAGCGGATCGCGAGCCTGACCTTTGATGGGGACCACCAGCTCGCACCACCCTCGGTGCGCTGCATCCTGCCCGATGCTCAGGACAGCACGCCGTCACCGGCGCCCTCGAGGATTCGCCTCGACGCCGATGGCCGCATTCTGGGGCTCGAGGGGGAGACCGAGGGCGCTGGTTCGGGCGCCGAGAGGGCTGCGCCGCGCCGGGTCCTGCTCGATGTGGATGGCGGTGTGTCCTATGCAATGCTTCGAAGCGCGCTCCGACGACTGGCCGACAGGGGGATCGAGGAAGTCGTGCTGGGGCGGTGAGAAAGTCGTGCTGGGGCGGTGAGAAAAGAGAGGGACACGACTCATCGAGCAGTGTCCCTCTGAACGTGCCTACACGGTTGTTTCTGCTGAGTTACGGATTGCGCATGAGCCGTTCGGTGCGAGCGATGTATTGCAGGATGGAGTTTACCGCCGCCCGGTTCTCAATGGTCTTGAAATGATCCACGAACTTGAGGCCATAATAGAAATGGCTCGTCTCCTGGGTTCGGCGGACCACGATCGCCGTGAGGCTCACGTCGCGGTCGTTGTCGGGGAGCCTGAACTGCACCTGCACGCGGGTCCCCCTTTCCAGATAGTTGACCGGTGCCTTGACCGATCTCAGCGCCAGGCCCCCTCCGCTGATATCGCGGATCTTGCCCTTCATGGTGAACACCTCGTTGTGCACAGTCACCATGAGATCGACGTCGTTGACCGAATCGGTCGGCAAGGGCACGCGGAAGAAGTTCCTGCGCTGAGCCAGTTGGACGTCGTTCGGATAGTGAAGCGTCACGAGACCATGCTTGGGAGTATCGTCGGATGCCCTCCACCGCAGAACGACGCTGTCGAAAGAGTAGATCCCTTCGGGGTCGATGAAGAAGACTTTGACCCGGGTGTCTTCCAGCGGGGGAATCAGGCTGTTGTCGGGAAGGTCGATCGACGCTCTCAGGATGAGCTTGTTCCCTTCTTCCTTGACCGGGAGCAGATTCCCGGCGTATTTCAGAATGCCGTGTTTTTCATAGGACCAGAGCTCTACCGGAAAACAACGGCTGCACGATTCCTTGACAATAGTGTCGATCGTCTGTTCTGAAGTCATATGTCCACCGCGAAAAAGTGACTCGATTCCCGTCTTGTTCCCATCTCACGTCGAACCATCTTTTCGGTTTTTTTCGAGGGGGACTTAAGCAGAGTGAACTGCTCGAGCAGGAATCCCATGCCGGGCACACGGCCGAGACATCGTTCGAGAATTCGAGAAGCAGCGTCCCCTTGCCCACCTTGCCGAGTCATCCGGTCGCCGATCAGGTTCCAGCAGGGCCTTTTTTGGCGTTTTTCAGGGCTTGTTCGAGCTGCGCCTTCTTTTTGCGGATGAACTGAGCGCGGTATTCACGGTTGCGGCGCCGGTCGCGGAAGACGGTGAAGAAAAAGAATCCCAGGAGGAATAGGGTCATGCCGAGGATGAAGAATGTCACCATCAGCATGGTGTTGTCTTCGGGGATGATGAATTTATCGATGCCGCCGACCACGAGGGTGGGAACCGACTGTGTGCGTCCCTGGCGGTTGATGAAGGTATAGTTGCGGAAAAAGAAGCCCTTCAGATGGACCAGATCGCGGTTCTGCAGCGAAAGCCACTCGGGGAGGTCGAGGGCGAAGAAGTAGCAAAACCCACCCTTGTTGTTGAAGACCAAGCCGCGAAAAGCCTTCTTGATCCCCAGCGGGTTCTCGCCCTCCGGTCCGAGCAGTGAATCCTGGAGCCAGACGAGCTGACCGACCACATCGAGCGCCGCGCCCCGGTACTTGGGTGAATTGTTCCTCACCTCCGTTGCAAGCCGTTCCTCGAAAACGATCGATTCGTAACTCTCCCGGTCCATGTTCTGAACGTACGAGAGCAGGTGGAAGAGCGGTTTCTCCTGGAACTCGATGGAGGAGTCTTCCAGAGTGCTGTCGATCAGGGTGGAGAGAAGATCCATGTTGATCTCTCGAGCAGGTTCCATCGTGTAAAAGGAGGGGATCAGGCGCATCCCCACGATGAAGAGCGCGTCGCTCACGCGGGTTTCTTCATCGGAGAGCAGGAACGAGTAGGTCTTGAAAAAGAATCCCTGCAGCCTGACCACGTCGCCGATCTCGAGGTCATTGGGCATTCTCAGAACGGTGAAGTAGATGTACTCGCCGTCGAGGGTCGTGAGATAACCGCGGAAGTACTCGAAATCTTCAAACTCCTCCTCTTCGAACCACTGGAGGTTGCCCTTGACCGAGAAGGGCCGGCCGCGGAAGTTTGCAGGCTGCTCGAGCGCCTTCGACGGACTCAGGATTTCGACGCCCAGGGCCTCCATGTCGCCGGGAATCAGCTTGGCCGCCTGGCTCATGAGATGCAGGAAAGGCTCTCTCTCCTTGACGATCCGTTCGCTGACGACGCCGTCTTTCACCTCTTCGAGCTCGGCCGGATCGACCTTGGCATAGACCTCCCGTTGCGGCGCCGGGATGTTGGCGTAGTTCTCATCGGTGACGATTTCCGGTTCTTCCTGCATCGAGTCGATGCGGAAGTAAATAAAAGCGGCGATGACCACGGCGGTGAGCACGATCAGCACGATCAGGCGGGTTTTGTCTGAACCGGGTCCGAGGTTTCCGGCTTTCTGTAACTTCGGAATGTCCAAGAGGTCTCTCCCTCCAGTGGGTAGTTGAGTCTCGCTATCACACAATGGAGTATAACGCAACACCAGATCGAGGGTTGACTATTTTTGAGCCCCGCACGCCGCTGCGGAAACCCTGGCAGCTTCGACAAAAGCCTGAAAAAGGGCGAGCTGCCCCGGTTCGTCGAGCAGGAGCTCGGGATGCCACTGCACTCCGACGACAAAGACCGGGCCGTCGCCCTCGATCGCCTCGATTACACCATCCGGTGCCAATCCTGTGGTTCTCAAAGCTCGCCCGGGTGCTGCCACGGCCTGCCGGTGGACGCTGTTGACCTCGATGCGCGGTCCCATGATCGCTCTCAATCTCGAACCTTCGCAAAGGTCCACTGCGTGACGGATGCCACCCTTCTGCCGGGAAGTGTGGCGCAGGGCATGGGGGATGCAGTCGGGAATGAAAGGATGCAGCGTTCCCCGGGAGGCCACGGCGAGCTCCTGCAAACCGCAGCACACGCCGAGGATCGGGGTCTTCGCGGCCAGCGCGAGCTCGATGAGGGCCATGTCGCACGACTCGCGCAGCGGATCGAGGGGCACTTCCTCGGGATGACGTTCGGTGCCGCCGTAGAGCCTTGGATCGAGATCGTCGCCACCGCTCAGGAGCAGGCCGTCGATCCCGGCGAGGAGCGTCTCCACGCGCTCCGGCGTCGTCGTCGGGAGCAGGACCGGCCGGCCGCCGGCCTTCCAGATCGCTTCCACGTAGGGCGCCCGAAGGGTGTGCAGCGGTGTTCCGTCCTGATGAGTCGTAACGTCGCAGTTGATTCCGATGAACGGTCGATTCATGGCGGAAGTATACCGAACGGAGGATTTCTTGGAAATATCCTACCGCAGCCGGCGTTCATGAATCGTAGGAGTTCAGCAGCACCTTTCCCGGCGCGTACTCCAAACGATTCCGACCAATCATTCCAGGGGACTGCGCATCGCCGCCCCTGAGTTTTACGGTAGATCTCAGCAGCGGGCGCGTCGTGATCAGCGCCATCAAAGAATCATGTGACAGCGGCGATTCAAACTGATAGAGTCGACAGTTTGAACTCCTCTCGATCGATGGATGATGCATGACGCCTATCTCTGCCGCAAAAAACCAGTTTCCGCGGCCCGAGACGTTCCATCACCTGATTTGGATTCTCGGCGCGCTCACCGACTACGAAAAGATGGAATCGTTTCATCGTGGCCGTGTGGGCTGCGACTTGAGCGGCATGCAACGTCTCGTGGCGGCGCTCGGCCAGCCGCAGCTCCGCGTACCCTGCGTGCATGTCACGGGAAGCAAGGGCAAGGGATCTACGGCAACCATGATTTCCGCTCTGCTGCGAAGCGCAGGGCTCCGTTGCGGCCTCTACACATCCCCTCATCTGGTCCATCTCAACGAACGGATCGCTGTCGATGGCAAGCCCCTCGATGAGACCCCCTTTCTGAAGGCCGCCGATGGAGTGCTCGAGGCGATGCGGCGCGACCGAACCCTACGCCCTACCTTCTTCGAGTTCATCACCGGCACCGCGATGATCGCTTTCCATCGAGCGGAGATCGATTGCGCGATCTACGAGGTGGGGCTCGGGGGGACCCACGACGCCACCAACGTGATTCAGCCCGAGGTGACGGTGATCACCAGCGTGGATCTGGAGCATGTGCCGAGGCTGGGAACGACGCGGGAGGAGATCGCCCGCGAGAAGGCCGGCATCGTCAAACCCGGCGTTCCGCTGGTCACCCTGCTCGAGGAGGGGAGCGGTCCTCGTCTCGTGGTCGACGAGATCGTTGCGGCGCGCCTCTCACCCCTGCTGGCTCCAGGCCGGGGTCTCGATCTGCGGCGGGAGGATGAAGGCTTCGTCCTGGACCTCGCCGGCGGCGGAACCACGCGGTTCGTGCCGCCCAGGCCGATAGCGGTACAGAGCCGCAATGCCGCCCTCGCCCTGGCAGCCTGCAGCCTGCTCCGGACGGGCGGGCGTCTTTCCGGCGCTTTTCAGCGGGCCTGCGACGCCGGTGTGCTGGCCACGCTCGGCCTGCCCGGCCGATTCGAGGTGCTCCATCACGAACCCACGGTGGTCATCGACGGCGCTCACAATCCGGCCTCTCTCGGATTCACCGTCGACGAGGCGCTGAAGCTTGCCGACGGCGGTGAGCTGGTCATCCTCTTCGGCCTGGCTGCCGACAAGGATCTCGCAGGATGTCTCGATGTGCTCCTGGCCAGCGGAGCGTCGCTGATCTTCACCCCCTATGAAAGCCCCCGTTCTCTCAGCCCCGACCACCTCCAGCGCGGTGCCGGCGGCCGTGGCTCGGTCGTCGGATCGGTGCGTGAGGGGCTCGAGAAGGCGCGTGGGATCGCGGATCCTTCCGGGGTGGTTCTGGTCACGGGTTCGTTCTACTGCGCCGGAGAGGCCAAAGCGATCCTCCAGGAAGGCTCGAACGGAGCGCGTGGCGCGGACTACTGATCACGAAGGGAATGCCGCGATCCCCGGCAGGAGAGTCGGAATGGATGAGAGATCGGTTGATATCGTCAAAGACATCTTTCTCACCGACTATTTCATGATCAAAGGTCTCGTCGAGACGGGGGGCAGCCGTCTCAGCGACTACCTCACCCGCCTGCGGCGGTCCTACGTGCGTCTCCACAACGTGACTCTGATCGATCTACTCGACGGAACCAGCGTGTCAGCGCCGGAAGCGATGATTCAGAAGAAAGAGATCATCCTGGCCCACGAGCTGCTCGACATCGCCGGGGACGCCACTTTGCGACAGATGGTGGACAAGAGAAGCTTCTCGCTCTGGGTCGATCTCTATCACACCGGCAACGTGGGGATGCAGATCAGGGGCCGGATCCGGCCGGAGATCTACGAGGAGATCGATATCAAGCGCGAGTTCTTCGTCGTTCGCGACGTCACCGTGCGGGGGATCAACGTGACCGTCAATCCCCAGCTCAAGCGCCTCTCGTCGCTGCCGTACGCGATCATCAACAAGCAACAGATCAATTATATCTTTTCAGATCCGCCGGCGAAGGAGTGATCTATAGAGGACCTCCAGACCGGAGCATCGCTTTTCAAACCGGCTCCCGCTGTTGTTATTGCAACATCGCTCAGAATATCCTTAAATCCATCCTTTCCGAACCGCTTGGAGGGGGTTCATGTTCAACACCAGATCTCTCGTCATCCCGCTGTTCTTTCTGACCGGATTCGCCGGCATGATCGAGGCCCTGGCCTGGTCGCGGCAGCTCACCGCGCTCTTCGGCGAGCCCCCCTTGGCGAGCGGTGCCGTGATCGTGGCTCTCGCCCTGGGGTTGACTCTGGGCGGACTCTTGCTCGGCAGGCAGGGGGAGAAGCCTCGAGAGCTGCAGAGGGTGCTCGCCGTCCTCCAGCTCGCTGTCGGGCTCTTCGTTCTGGTGTCCCCGCTGATGCTGCCCTTCGTCGAGAGCTTCTATTTCGCCGGCGGATTTCCTGGAGTCACGCTGCGGTACGTTGTGACCTGCGCGTTTCTGCTCCTGCCCGCCGCTGCCCTCGGTGGGATTTTTCCGCTCTCAGGCCGGCTGCTCGTCAAAGAGGACGCCGGAAGGGATGCAGCGCAGGGAAACCCGAGAGTACCGATCCCGGGCGGCCTGCCCGCCGCCGCAGCAGCCGGTGCGGCTCTCGGTGCGCTGGCGACCGGGCTGTTCCTCCTGCCGCGGCTCGGAGCGGCCTCGACCTTGGCGAGTGCCGGGGTGATCCATCTGCTCGCCGGCGCGGCGTTCCTGGTTCAGGGCTTCGGCATCCTGCCGATAGCGGACGATCGCCACGGTCGGGAGGGTGTCGCGATTCCGCCTGCAGGTCGATCCTCGCCGCCTTCTCAGTCGAGCGGCTCGGGCAGCCCCGCCTCGCTCTCCGTTGCGGGTAGGATCGGATTGTTGGCGGCTTTGCTGCTCACCGCTCTCTCTCTCGCAACTCACACCGTGCTCTGGGAGCGCCTCCTGGCCCTGTTCTGTCCCGCGAGCCTGGCGCTCGCCACCGGCGGGTTGTGCGGCGTCGCCTTGGGTGTGGCTGCCGGCAGTCAGTGTACAACCTGGCTCCTTGGCAGGCTGCCACACCCCTTGAGCGGATTTCTGGTCTCCCAGGCCGCGGCTGCGATCCTATCGCTGGCTACCCTGCTCGCCCTGCCCCTGGCCGCTGGAGGCCACGACTTCGCCTACCTGCTGCAATCATCTCAAAACATCCAGACGGCTTCCGGCCTGGTCTGGTTCGAGCTGCTGCTGGCCGCGGCATTGAGTCTGCCGACGAGCTTCTTCCTGGGAATGGCTCTTCCCTGCATCCTGGCCGCCGGTGGAGACAAAGGTCGCCAATCTGACGGTGCCAAAGGTCTGGCGGGATCGGTTCAGTCGTTCTTCTTCGTCGGTCTAGGTGTCGGAGCCGTGGCGACGGGAACTTGGCTGATCCCCTCGGGTCTGGGGCTCCTGCGCACTTTCTGGGTCGCCGCTGGATTGGCTCTGCTCGCAGGTCTCGTCGCCGCGGCGGCGACCTTTTCACGCACCGGCTTGCGCACCAAGCTCGGATTTGGCCTGCTGGCGGCCGTGGCCGTGGTTCTCTTCCTGGTTCAGCCCGAACGCCTCGAGGTCTGGAGATCACCCGGTCTGGAGGAGGAGCTCGTCCTCTACTCCGAGGATTACCTGGCTCAGACAGCGGTAGTACGCCGGCCCGACGGCCTGGCCATGAAACTCGATAACCAGATCGTAGCACTCGGAGGCGAGAGCGGCGTGGCGGTGGGGATCCGCATGGGATTGATGCCGGCTCTCCTGCGTGGGGAGACGAAGACAGCGCTCTGCCTCGGATTGGGCGCCGGGCACACGCTGCACGGTCTCTTCCAGGCCGGGGTGGAGCGGGTGGCCTGCGTGGAGAGTCTTCCTGGAGTCTTCCAGGCGTCGCACCTCTTTCACGCCCATCAGAACCAGATTTCCGCCGAACAGTCGCTCGAGTTCTACCTCATGCCGACGGCCGTCTTCGTGCGCGGCGATGACCGGAGTTACGACCTGATCGTGGGAACGCCACAGCCGCCGCGCCGCTCGGGGGCGGGGTTCTACTATTCGAAAGAGTTTTTCCTCGATGTCCGGGAACGGCTGGCCCCCACGGGGCTCTACTGCCTGTGGATCCCACTGCACCAGATCTACTGGGAAGACTTCGGCGTCATCGGTTACACCTTCAGCGAGGTTTTCGATCACGTTGCGATCTTCCTGGCCTCCGCCGAGAGTCCGTTGCCGTTTGTCGGCCTGATCGGCTCGTCCGAGACGCTGCGGCTCGATCCTCAGCGCATGCAGGAGGAGTTGGACCGGCACTCGAGCTTACCCCTCCTCAAGAAGTTCGGCATGAACAACGCGATGGAGAATCTGGCCCTCTATATCGGCGACGAATGGCTCTTCCGGGCCCGCTTTCCGAACCTCACGATCAATGCGCGCGATCGGACCGTGGTGGAGTTCGCCGCCGACCGCGTTTTCGAGCCGCAGGAGTCGCTGGCCTTCAACCACTTCGTCCAGCTCGCCGAGCCTGGTCTGAAGGAGAACGTCATCAGCCTGCTCGAGCTGGATGCCGGGGAGGGTCAGGGGAAGCGCGAGCTGGAGATCGAGATCAGCGCCTACTCCGAAGGACTGCGGGAGTATCTGGCGTCCCACGCCTTTGCCATGCGGGAAGCCCTGCTGTGGCGGGTGGCGCCGGGCCCGCTACGGGATGGTGAGCTCAGACGGGTGGCGCGCGTGCGCTTCGACACGGGATTGAAGGCTTTCGAGTTGGCCCCGAAACACCGCGTTCTGCGCCACAATCTGCTCGATCTGTGGCGTTCCCTGATTCAGCAGGACGAGCTCCTGCGCGCGGCGAACCTGATGCGCGAGGCCTTCGCAAAGCTCCCCGAAGATGCGGTCCTGGCTTACAACTGGGGCCTGTCCTATCTGCTCCAGGGATTGTACGAGGAAGCCGCCACCGTGTTCGAGAGAACCCTGGAGCTCGACCCTGACTACCATCTGGCCACCGTCCACCTGGCCATCACGCTCTTCTGCCTGGGGGACCGGGTCGAGGCCCGCGAGAAGATGACCGAGGCTCTCGAGAAGGGAGGCGGCATGGAACGGCTCTCAGCTCTGACCCGCGGTTTCGCCCTCCTGATCCTCGAAGGCGTCGACGAGGCCAGGCCTCTGCTCATGACCTTTGCGGAGCATGAAAGATGGGGGGCGCTGATCGCACAGGCGCTGAAACAGGCATCCCAGCGCGAAGAGCCAGGCGGTGCCGGCAATGACAGCGGCAATCGCAACGACAACCCAAAGACGGGCGAGCCATCGTCGCCCGAACGAGAAGGAGACCAAGCGCCACGATGAAGGCGATCCTGTTGATACTCTTTTTCCTCTCCGGAGCCGCAGGCCTCTCCTACGAGGTGGCCTGGACCCGCTCGATGGTCTACGTGTTCGGCAACACGAATCTCGCCATGGGGCTCGTGTTGTCCGTGTTCCTCCTGGGATTCTTCGTCGGAAGCCTTCGAGCGTCTCGCGTCCAGGCCGACCGCAGCGGCCTCCTGCTGCGCCTGGCGCTGGTCGAGGGGGGGATCGGCCTCATGGGGCTCGTCGTGCCCCTGTTGATCTCCCTCTCCAAGGGGCTCTATCCCCTCGCCGCGCAGTGGGTCGAGCCGAACGCGGTGCGATTCCTCGTCTGTGTGCTGATCATCTTCATCCCCACCTGCCTGATGGGCGCCACTTTTCCGCTCATGAACGGAATCTTTATCACCCGGCACCGCAAGGCTGCCAGCGGTGCCGGGTTGGTTTACGGGATGCAAACCCTGGGGGCGGCGACGGGGACCGCGCTCTCCGGTTTTGTCCTGATCCAGCACCTCGGTTTGGTGCATACGAGCTGGGTCACCGCCGGCGTCAACGGATTCGTGGCTCTCGCGGCGTTGCTCTCGAGCCGAGTTCTGGCGCGACCGAAGGATCACGCCGCCGGAGCGCAGCTTTCGCCGTCACCCGAGCCTGAGGACAGTGCAGGAAGCACGGCGCCCGACTCGTGGTGGGTGCCGGTGATGCTGGCGGTGCTCTTCTGCGCCGGCTTCGCCTCCCTCGCGCTGGAGGTGCTCTGGACCCGTATCTTGGTCTTCTTCGTCGACGGACTGACCTATTCGTTCACCGCCATGCTGGTCGTCTACCTCGTCGCCCTGGCCGCAGGTTCGGCGCTGCTGGCGCTGTGGGATCGCCTGGGACGGCCGGGCCTCGCCGCCGGCGGCCTGATCCTGGTTGCAGGCGGCCTGGCCACGATCGCCAACCTCTTTTGGATTCCCCGGCTCTACGATCTGCTGCAAGCCGTCAAGGGAGATCTTGCGGCGTACGGATTCGCCGATTTTATGCTCTCCGCCATGACCGGCTCGGCATTGATCATCTTTCTGCCGGCGCTCTGTATCGGCATGGCCACGCCGCTGGCGATCGGCGTTCTGGTGCGTGTGCGGGGTGGCCCCTGCCGGGAGTCGGGCGCGGCGTATGCGGCGTCGTGCCTGGGGTGCTGCGCGGGAGCGCTCGTGGCGTCGTGGTGGGCCGTGCCCTGGCTGGGTCTGAAGTCGGGCGTGATCACCGCCGGGATGGTGGTTCTGACGGCGGGTGTGCTCCTCTATTCGATGTCGCGCGCCTTCGGGGTGGTCAAGTTTTTCATGAGTCTCTTCCCCCTGGCCTTGGCGCTTTTTCTGGCACTCCTCGTTCTGCAGTCGGCTCAGCTTCCGATGGTGTCCCATTCGCACGTCTTCAAGCGGCCCGGCCGCGAGGGGACTATCCAGCTCAAAGGCTACGCCGAAGGCAATGTCTGCACCGCTTCGGTGGTGCTCGACGTGCGCAAGTGGGAGCTTAGGCTCTACACGGATGGCTTCAACGCCGCCGCCACGGGCTCCGAATACGGTTATATGCGCATGATGGCCCACCTGCCGGCTCTGGCCTGCCGGGAGCCGAAGCGCAGCCTGGTGATCGGCTACGGAACGGGAACGACGGCGGGCTCGCTCTCGCTCCATCACCAGATCGAAGAGCTCGATATCGTTGAGATCTCCAAGGCGGTGATGGAGCTGGCGCCGCTCTTCCACGCCGTGAACCACGGCGTCGGTTATGAGGCTTTCGCGAGCTCCGCCGACAGGCAAGAGAAGCAGACGGCGGAGGTTGCGGTGCACGTCGGCATGGACGGCCGAGATTACCTCAACCTGGCGCAGAAGGGCTTCGATCTGATCACCCTGGAGCCGCTCATGCCCTACACACCGGCGGCGGTGCACTTCTACACCGAAGAGTTTTACCAGCTCTGTCTCGAGAAGCTGAATCCCGGCGGCGTCGTGTGCCAGTGGATCCCGCTCAATGCCCTGCCGATCGAGGATTTCGAGCTGCTCCTGCGCACCTTCACATCGGCCATACCCTCGGCGGGCATCTTCAACTTCGAAAACTGCCTGGTGCTGCTCGGTTTTTCGCGGCCGGACTGGAAGCTGAGCGTCGGGCGGATCGAGGCGCTCCTGGCCGACGAGGTGGTGTGCGCCGACCTGGAGGCTGCAGGTCAGAACAGCGTGGCTGTCATCCTGAGCGCTTATATCTGTGACGGCGAGCGCGTCGCCGAGATCAGCGGAGGGGGAGCGGTCATGCACGATGACCGGACCACGGTCGAGTTCGTGCGGATCGCTCCAGGGGTGGAATCCTACCGCAAGATGTCGCAAGGTTTCGGGCTGCTCGGCCGGCTGCTCGAGCCGGTGGAGCAGCACGTCGACTGGGCCGAGCTGGATCGGGAGGCCGTGGATGCGTTGCGGGAGCTCGTGGCACAGTACCGGCTCTCCACGCGTTACCTGCTGAAAGGGCTCGAAGCCGAGGCGTCCATGGCGTACCGGCGCTTCTATCCCGGCGCCGATCTGGTGACCGACGACCCGGCGCGCCTCTTCGAGAAGGCTTTCAATCTCAATCCCAGCGACCGCCGCGCCGCGCACAGGCACGCCCTCAGCCTCATGCATCGCGCTCAGGCGCTGCTGCTCCAGGAGGACTTCGCCACCGCCCGCAAGACCATCGGCCAGGCCCAGCTCTTTGCCGCCGATCTCTTCGAGCTGTCCGCCACGAGCGCGCTCCTCGACCTGGCGAGCGGGGATTGGAAGAGCCTCGAGGCGACACTCGATCGAATGGCTCTGCTGAGGCCGCATTCCCACATCGAGCTGGCTCTGCGCGCCCAGGTCATGCGCAGCGAGGGGAGAGTAGAGGCGGCCGAGAGCGTCGAGGCCAGCCTCGATGAATGGGGTGGTCTCGACCGGTACCAGGCGAGGCTGCTCGCCACGGCAACCCGCATCGCTCTCCAGAATCGGGGGACCTTCGAGACGTCCGATACGGAGAGCCTACTGCGGCTCTTGAAATCTGGCAGCCACGGAGTGGCACCGAGCGGAGCGCGCGCCTGGAGCATCGCCGCCGAAGCGGGCGAGGAGGCGCTCACTGCGGCGCGCGATCGGCTTCTCGAGGAGCTCCTCAGCGGGGGGCAAGTTGGGCGCGAGGCCGCCGTGGGCCTGGGGTTTTTTCACGATGACGAGGTGGTCTCCACGCTGCGCCGGGCCTTCCTGGAGGCTCCTATGAAAAACCGTCCCGCCCTGCTCGAAGCGCTCTACCGCGCTGGGGACGAGGTGACCTTCCTCTCGGTGCTCGCCTCGGCTTCGGCCGCTCCTGAACTGCTCCTCAAAGCCACCGAGATCGCCGCCACGCTTCAACCCTCAAAGGCGATTACGCCGCTCATCGATCTGCTCGAGCACCGCCTGGAGACTGTGCGCATGGGCGCCTTCGTGGCGCTCATCGAGATCACCGGCCGAGAGCTCGGCTACGATCCCTACGGACAGGAAACCGAGCGCGCCGCGGCTATGCTCAAGTGGCGCCGGTGGAATCAGTTGCGTCAGGGGCGACGGGAGGATGAGGACGAGGTCCCGCGATGAGGTCGGCGCGCGCTGCGCCCTTTCGACGACGGGCGACGGCTTGCGCGACTCTGTCCCTGCGGAGGGCGGCGTGACTGGGAGCGGCGTTTTGCGCTGTCGCGCGTGGAGCTCTTCGGCGTCGGACCCGATCGCGTTGCGTCGCTGCTGAGCTTTTTGACCTCAGCGGCGCTGAGCCGGCGGTAGGCCCCAGCTTTCAGGCTGCCCAGGGCCACGGCGCCGATGCGGGTGCGCTCCAGCTCGGTCACCTTCAGGTTGATCCTGGCCAGAATCCGGCGGATGATCCGGTTCTTGCCCTCTTTCACGGTCATGCGCAGGATGGTTTCGGTGCGTGTGCTGCGGATGACCTTGACCTCGGTGGGAGTTGTCTTCCCCTCGGCCAGCCAAATCCCTTGGCGTAGCTTTTCCACGGTCTCGGCATCGAGCTGCCCCCTCACCCGAACACGGTAGGTCTTGGGCACATCGTAGCGCGGATGGCTGACGACGTTGGAGAACTCGCCGTCGTTGGTGAGAATGATCGCACCCTTGGAGTCCACGTCGAGGCGGCCGACCGTAAAGAGCCGGATGCCGGGGATGCGCACGAGGTCGGTCACCAGAGGGCGGCCCGATCGATCGGTACGCGAGGAACAGACGTAACCGACGGGCTTGTTGACCAGGAAGTAGTGTTTCTTGGGCAGTGAAATCCGATTGCCGTCGAAGGTGATTTTTTGAATATCGGGATCCACCGTGGTGCCCATGGCGGTCACCGGTATGCCGTCCACGGAGACGCGACCTGTGAGGATCAACTCCTCGCAGGCCCTGCGGGAACCGAGCCCCGAGGCTGCCAGGATCTTCTGGAGGCGCACTCTTGTCATGATTCGTCTACTCTCGCCAGGGGCGCTGATTGTCGCGCCACGATCATCGTGACCTTGCTTTTCGTCCTGATGCGGGTCGATGCGGCTTCGGCCGGGATGAAATAGGCGTCGCCGGGCTGGAACATGCTCTGATCGGTTCCCGTTTCCAGACGCCCTTCCCCGTTCAGGACCATGGCAAAGGAATATAGTCGAGAGGGGATGGGGAGTCCATCCCCATCTTCGAGGAGCCATCTGTCGAGACAAAAATAATCGCAGCTCAGCAGGGTGCCCGACCGGCTTTGGGGAAGACGTCCGATCGGGGGCGGCGGCCCGGGGAGCATGGCTTGCTCGGCCTCGTCGAGGTGGAGCTGGCGGTCACGGCCCCAGTCGTAGATGCGAAAGGTCGTGTCCGAGCTCTGCTGGATCTCCAGGATCAACGCACCCGCGCCGACGGCGTGGATCGTTCCGGCGGGTATCAGAGCCAGATCACCTTCCTGGACGGCGACGGCGTGGAGGAAGGGCTCCACCTCGCCAGGAGGGGGATTGCGTCTCACGCATTCGAGGAAATCCTCGGCGCGGCGGTCTTCCTGGAGCCCGAGGTAGATCTTGGGATCGAGGCCGGAGTCGAGGAAGTACCAGCACTCGGTCTTGGCCTCGTAGAGCTTCTTGCCGACGGCTTCGTTCAGCGCATTTGCCGTGGCCCGGTCGGGATGCACCTGAACGGACAGGGTCTGGCGGGCGTCGAGGATTTTGATCAGCAGATCGGGTGGCGCCTGCGTGCCGAGCAGCGCGGGGTGCCGCGCGATCGCCTGCTTCAGGGTCAAACCGGCAAGAGGACCTTCGAGGATGGTGGAGGAGTGGTCTTTGCGGAAGCTCAGGAGCCACCATTCGCCGATGACTCTGCGCGGGTCCTGCTCCCATCCGAAGCGCCCGTTCACCGCTCGGCCTCCCCAGACGCGATCGACTGCGACCGGCGCCAGCTTGACCGGACGCTGGAGTGCCGCGCCTGCAGGCTGCGGGGGGCGGTGGCTGTCCTGTGAGCGGTGATCTTTGCGGTGCGATGATGATGGCCTGTTATTCTCCGGTGCTGCGCTCATGGTCTTTCAGAATCCTCATAGCTTCCTTGAAAGCGCCCTCCGGCGGCGATGGCCCGGAGAGCATTTCGGCGATCTCCTCGGTTCGGCTGCGGCCTTTGAGCTCTTTCACCAGCACCGATGCTCCCGTCTTCGAGATCGTCTTTTCTACCTTGTGGTGCACATCGCCCAGGGCGGCGATCGTTGGAAGATGGGTGATCGTGATCACCTGCAAATCCCGGCTCAAGGAGCGCAGCAGGCCTCCCACGACCGGGCCCAGCCGGCTGCCGACATTTTCGTCGATCTCGTCGAAAATCATCGAAGGTGTACCGGTGCACCGCCCCAGGGCGCTGAGAAGCGCCAGCAGAACTCGGGACCGCTCTCCGCCCGAAGCCACCCGCTCGACCGGCGCCGGCTTGGCGCCGGGGTGGGTGGCGACGAGAAAACGGATCGGGCTGGGGCCGTGAGCGGTCGCGTTCGAGATCAGCCGATTCCAGTCGGGAACCTCCTGTTCGATGGAGAAGGTGACGGTGCTCATGAGCAGCCTGCCGAGGTTGCTCGTGATCTCCTTCGTCAGCCGCGTGGCAGCGCTACGGCGCTTACGGTGCAGCTCGCGGCCCAGCCGGGCCAGCCGGGCCTCGCGGGCCTCGAGCTCGTTTTCGAGGCGCGCCAGGTCCTGGTCGGTGAGATTGATGCGCGCGTGCTCGTCGGTCAGGCGCTGGAGGAAACCGAAGAAATCGGCTTCGGTGGGGCCGTAGCGCGTGAGCGTGCGATGAATCTCCGAGAGCCGCTCCTCGACCGAATCCAGCCGTTCAGGATCGGCATCCAGATCTTCCTGCAGGTCGCGCATGGCGAAAGCCGTCTCCTCGACGGCCGCCAGGGTCTGGTGGAGGTTCTCGATGCACGCGGCGATCCGGGGCTCTGAGGCGATGGCCAGGGACTCGAGGGTACGGAGCACGGCGCCGAGGCGGTTGGTGACCGAGCCGTCTTCTTCGTAGAGGTCGCGGCGGCCCGAGGCCAGCACCTCCATGACCTCGGTGGCGTGGCGCAGGAGGCGGTGCTCCTCCTCGAGCCGGTCGGTCTCTCCCGGTTCCAGGCCGAGCTTCTGGATCTCGCCGATCTGGAAGGTGAGCAGGTCGATCCGGTCGCGCCGCTCGGCGGCATTCTCGCGCATCCGGGCCAGCTCGGCCTGGAAGTCGCGCGCTTCCTGCAGGGCTCGAGTGAAGTCCCGTCGCAGCTCACCGGTGCCGGCATAGCGGTCCAGAATTGCGGCGCGTTCATCCGGGCGGGCGAGCAGGCTCTGGCCTTCCTGGGTGGCGATCTCCATGAGAGGGATCATGACGCGTCGAAAGATCTGCAGGGTTACCGGACGGCCGTTGAGGTAGCAACGGTTTTCACCGGCTCCTTCGAGCAGGCGCGTGGCAACGAGCTCGCCGTTCTCATCCATCGCGAGAGGGGCCGCGTCCTCGAGTTTCTCACGCAGGAATTCCGGAGCGTAGCGGAAAAAGCCTTCTACCGTCGCCTTTTTGGCGTGGGGACCGATCATCTCCGCGGAAGCGCGCTCACCGAGGAGGAGCTTGAGCGCTTTGACCAGAATGGTCTTGCCCGCGCCGGAGGCGCCGCTGATGATGTTCAGGCCTTCAGCAAAGGAAATCGTCCCGCTTTCGACCAAAATGAAGTTGTTCACGTGGAGTTCGCGAAGCATGAGCGGCTGCCAGTTCCTCTCGCCCGGGGTCAGTTCCTCTCGCCGGAAGATGGTTCCCCATGTCGAATCAACACGCTGAGATAACAGTCCTCATGAAGCCTGGCAAGCAAAAAGAGCCCATGAGATCGGTGCCGGTGTGGAGCATGGCGGAGCCTGATCACGTCCTCGAAGGTCCGCTGGCTACCGTGAGGTACAGCAATCTCGAGGACGGGAACCTGCTGTTACGAAAAAATGACTGAGTTGATCAGCCGTTCGATGGCATGCTCGAGTTTTTCGTCGGTCACGTAGTCCTCATTCCTGACGATCGACTTGATGCGTCGTAACCGTTCTTCCCGAGAAATTTCTTCCCCGTGAGATGGAAAAAGAGATTCTTGCCCGTACCGTTCTTGCCACTTCGGTCTCTTCACTTTCACTCTCCCCTCGATGCCGTGCCGAACATCTTGCATCGTTCTGAAAGGAGTCCGTCAGACATTCCCATTCCCCTCGAGGTAACCGATCCCTCGATCTTCTGAACTGAAGAGGGGTTACGGCCTTCCCTGACAACCTTATCGTGTACCCCTGCCCGAGACATATCGACCATTGTTGATGCAACCTTTAGTCGATCGAGCGAGGTCGGCTGGAGATCCGGCCTGCTGGAAGTCAATCGGGGCGCAATCCATCATTTTTTTGGGCGCCGTCTCGCGCCGGCCCGCAGTAGCGATAAAACGCAAGTCGGACCGAGCCCTGTTCTTTCTCTTTCTCCAGTTCAAAGAGGTGCAGCGAGGCTGGAGGAGTTTGTTGCTTGCGAAGCTGATAGACCAGGATTGCGTCATGCGCCACGAGACCTCCGTCGACAATCAGCTCGATGAGAGGGGAGATCTCTCGTCTGGTTGTGCTATTATCCATGAAACGGAAGGGCGGATCGAGGAAGATGAGGTTGTATGGCGAGAAGGGTGTGGTCGGAAACCGTTGCAGGCGAAGCAGATCGATAAAAAGGACCTCCGTGGAGTCCTCGCACTCAAGCAGCGCGATGTTCTTTTCTAGAACGGCGAGTGCAGGGCGATGGCGTTCACAGAACGTGCAAACCGAAGCGCCATGGCTCAACGATTCGATCCCCAGAATACCCGTTCCGGAAAAAAGATCGAGCACATGGGCAGCGTCGATTTCAGGCCGCAGAACGTTGAAGAGCGTTTCACGGAGTCTGCCCTGCATGGGACGAGTTTGGCGGTCGAGCGGAGGATTAACGAATCTCCCCTTGAAAATTCCGCCGGTGATGCGAAAATGTGTCTGTTTTCTCATTCTGAGATCCTGTTTATCTCAGGTTGCCAGGTTACACCGTCTAAGCCTAAAAGTAAATTGGAATGGACATCGGTATCTTTTTCAGCTCAGCGCTGCTGACAGACGATCTATTAAACATGAGTCGGTTGTTAGGTAGCAGAGCAGCTTAGGAGGTGTTGATCGGCCGTTCCGACAGTGCCGAAGGATAATGAAAAAAATCCAGGTACCCACACTCAAACTGATTCTCGATAAAGACGGTCGAAGTGTGTTCGAGGTCCGCAAAGGCGACATCGTCACAATCGGTCGCGATCCTGGCTGCTTGATCCAGCTCTCCCACCCCTCGGTTTCACCCGTTCATTGCCGCGTCGAATACCACAACGATGCCTTTGTCTTGACCGACCTCGACTCCGCGACCGGTGTGAGGTCCAAAGGAAAGCGGCACAAAAATCTGCTCCTCTTCCACAACCTGGCCTTCGAAATCGGAGAGATTTCGGTGACCTGCCGCGAGGGGATGACCGAGGTCGCCAGCCGCGAGGGGCACGCCGGACCGGGCTCGTTCCTGCCGCAAAAGGTCCACACACGGGGTGCTGCCCTGGCCATCAGGACGCGGGAGGAAGTGGCGCTGTTCTTCAAGGACTCTTTCAGGATCCTCAGGAGGACTCCCGCTTTCACCATTTCGCTCGTGCTGCACGCCCTCATCTTTGCCATCGTCTACGATCTGCCCTACATCCGGAAGGCCATCTTCACACCGAACAAAATCGCCGTCGAATTCTACCGGCCCTCCGATGTCTTGGCGCTCGAAGAGAAAGAGATCGTAAGGGAGCTCACCTTTGACGATCCCCCGCTCCTGCCCGACGAGGTCAGCGAGCTCTGGGAAGAATCCTTCGTGGAACCGCGTGAAGAGCGTGAGGCGCCGATCGAGCCGCTCACCATCAATGTCAGCGAGATCGGCTTGGGAGGCACACCCTTCCCGGTGCCGGTGGGGCCTTCAGGCCCTGGATTGCTTTCGCGGGGACTCTCCGACGGTTTCGTGAATTTCATCGCCGATCTCGACAAACGGGGAATGGATGTCGTCTTCGTGATCGACAGCACCTCCAGCATGGAACGTTTCATCTTGGAGGCCAAGGATACGATCAACCGGCTGATCGGAAAGCTGTGGACTCTGGTGCCCAGCATACGTATCGGCATCGTCGCCTATCGCGATAACGGTGATGAATTCGTGAAGCGGATCGTGGTCGACCTGACCGGCGATCGCTACGAGGTTCTCAACTCGCTGAAATCACTGCAGGCCGAGGGCGGAGGCGATCGGGACGAAGCGATCTATGAAGGCTTGAACTGTGCGATCAACCACCTCTTCTGGCGTCCACAGTCGCAGAGAGTGGTGCTGCTCGTCGGTGATTCTGGCTTTCATCGCGGCGATGAGCGTGCTCTGGATCGTCTTCTCGTGGAGTTCAAGAAGAAGAGAGGCGTGGTGCATACCATCTTCGTAGGACCGGAGGATCCGATGGGGACGCCTCTTCAAAGAGTTCTCGAGATGTACGACCACATCGCCCGAGTTACCGAAGGGACCTGTGTTCAGCTCTTGGGCTTCGATGAAGCCACCTTCATCAACTTGGCGTTCACCAATCGGTTCGAGCCCGATGTGGCGGGCCTGATCGACAAGCTACGCTCAAGCAAGGGCTCGAAAATCATCGAACGTAAGATCAACAGCCACGATCGTGAATGGCTCATCGACAACCTGACCAAGGAACCGGTCCACAACCGGATCGTCGAAGCCGTCTTGACGAATATCAGCCGTCACGAGCTCGAGAGGCTCGTCGGCTATCTCGAATCACCGGTGGTTCCCAAGACCTCGAAATCGGCGGCGCTCTACATCATCGCATCAGCGACGGGACGGGAACTGCGCTTCGATCCCAATCAGCCGGTCATGGCTCAGGAAGCGGAACTCAGCTATATCCGCCAGCTCGTAGGTAGATACCCCTTCAGCCAACCACCCCACCGTCCAGATCCGATGAGAACACAGGGACGACATACCACCGTCAAGTAATCTCGAGTAACACACATTCCTTTGCCTGTCCTAACAGACAAGCGCGCAGTGAACAACCGCATAGACGCTGAGGGTGCCTGCTCGGTGCGGATTATTCCGTTTCGACGGGTACGTTCATGACGATCGCCTGGAGCTTCTTCATCGTCTCGATGTAGCGCTGAAAGTACATCTTGGAAATCTGAGACTGAATGGCGTAGCCCATGCGCGGATCTTCATCGAGGATATTTCTGAGCACACTCGATTCGATCCTGAGGATTTCCGACTCTTTGGTGCACTGAGCGGTCAATACGTATGAATCGATGGCAAAGGAGATGCACGACCCAAACATGGTACCAGCGGATACGAGGTCGATGAGGATCGTGCTCTTACCCCTACCGGTCAGTCGCAGCGCCACCTCGCCTTCGAGAACGATGTAGAAGTAGATGGCCTTGGTGCCTTGATGATAGACGGTTTCGCCGGCTTTGAGGTGCAGAACCTGTGAAGCCTTGCTGAGGACATTGACCTGATCCGGTCTCAGGTATTCGAAGATTTCTTCCCTGGTCAATCTTTCAACGGGCATATTTCACCTCCTATCACGAATCGCGGAGACCAAGCCTCGCAAAATATCCCGGTCTTGCGCTTCGCCTAAGATCTTGAAACGGTTGAACGCTTGCCATTTGTGGAGGTGTCGTGCCGTCCAGGTGTGTTCTCATTGCCGAGTGCCGTACACCCCCGGAATTTTGCGATGAAATCAGTATACAGAGTGTGCAAATAAAGTCAAGGGTAGGTCTGCTGACCAGGTTGCCGCTACTCAAACATCGATTGTGTGGATTTTGAGTTCAAAAAAAACCGCCCCACGAGCCTGTGGGGCGGTTTTTCTTATGTCTTGGCGATCCGATCCGATCGATTCGAATCAGGGCCAGTTTTTTGGGAGTGACTACCTCACGTTCAGATAAACGTTGTCGTACTCTAAGTCGTGGTCGTAGATACCGGAACCTTGGCCGAAGAGGCCAACCTTACCAGTACTCCAGGTTGCGTCGACGTGCGAGAAGTCGAGAACGCCGTTGACATAGCAGTCGAGCTGGTCATTGACCGCGGTCACCATGAGGGTGTTCCAGTTGCCCACACCGATGACGTAGCTCGGCATCGTGCCGCTGATGTAGGTGTAGCTGCCACCAGAGTAGACGCGGAAGTAGTAGGCACCGTCGTTCTGGACGATCCAGTAGTAGCAATCGGTGGAAGCGCCACCCTGGGAACGGAAGTAGATACCGTAGTCATAAGTGTCGCTGGTGTTGCCGGTGTCGACCATGCGAAGGTCGACGCTGTAGTCGAAGTTGCTGTAGTCAAAGGGGCCGTAGTAGCTGTGAAAGTAAGCGTAGGACGGGGTGTTGCAGAGATAGACGCCGGTACCTACCGACCAGTGAGCACCGTCATCGACCCAGCCGTCGGCCACGTTGTCGTCGAAGTCTTCAACAAAGCCCGAGATGGTCATGACGGTGAAGTCGACCACGTCGTAGTCGAAGATGGAGCCCATGTCGAGCACGCCGTTGGCGTTGGTGTCGATGGCCAGATAGGCGTTGTAGCTGCCGACCGGTACTGCCTGATCGAGGATCGTTTCGGTCACGTCAGCAAGCGGGCCGGTGTGGTAGGCGGCCATCGTCTGGCTCCAGGTGGCACCGTCGTAGTAGTAACGGGCTCCACCGCGCTGAACGACGCACCAGATGTCCACGTTGTAACCAGCACCCTGGCGGGCTTCGATGTCGATGTCGAGCATGGCGTTGCTTACGTCGGGAACGATGACGCCGGCATCCTGGCCGTTGCAGGTGATGTCGAGCTGAGGCATGGGATCGGGAAGGATCTCATAGACCGCCACGTTGTCGGGGGTCGCCTGGTGCATACCGGCGAACACCGTGCCGTAGGTCGGGTCGTCGAAGATGCAGGCACCGCCAGCGATGCCGAAGTAAGGAGCAGCGCCGCCGTCCCAGGATTCGCCGGTGAAGGTTCCGGTGCTCGGATCGAAGGCCGAGGCCAAGGAGCCGCTGCCGTCCTGCGACCAGACCCAAAGGACGTTGTTGGTGTCGTCCATGGCCATACCATAAACGGAGAGGGCGGAGGGGTTGGTGTAGGCGGTGTAGCCGCCGGCGCGATCGATGTTGTAGATATCGCTGCTGAAGTTACCGGTCCAGAAGGAATCGGTGACCGGATCGTAGGCCAGAGCGCGGGCCGGCGAGGTCGGCGAGGCGATCGTCACGCCGGTGGCCATTCCGGTGGCGGGGTCGATCTCTTCGATGACATAGGAGTCGGAAGCGTAGAGATAGTTGCCGTCATAGGCGAGGTCGCGCCAACCCCAACTGGTGTTACCCTGGGCGTACTGGGCGAGGAGGGTAGCCCCTGTATAATCGATTGTATACAGATTGGCGCCGAGCATGTCGGCCGCACCGGTGACCCACCAGTCGTTGTTCGCGCCAAGGTTCTCAACACCCAAGCACCGGATATCCAGCGTGATGGCTTCCACGTCCACATAGTAGAGGAAATCGCCAGCATTGCGGGTACCCAGATTGGGATTGGTCTGAGGAGCTTTGTCGACAGTACCGAACTCCGTAGCTTCGATGTCGATCTGAGCTTGGCCGATCGCGAACGACAGGCCGAGGAGAAGAGCAACAATCAGAGTTTTCTTCATCGCAATAAACCTCCTAGTAGGAACACAACACTAAAAAAGAAAAATACGGCTAAAGAGACGGAAGAGAATAAGATCTGTATTCAAAGCGGCCATCGATCTAATATTTACCTATATAGAAGGTTATGACGATGAACCGAGATCGGGCGGGAAGCCTGACGTGATCCTCCGCAAACACGGGGTTTAGCAAATCGGCGCACTGGATCAACGAGAAGATGAGCATCAAGAAAAGCCTTAATAAAGACTCTCTTTCCAAAACTGCAGAGATTCGAAAAAATCGCTCAGTTTGTTTATTAGTTCTCTTGTAGGTGTTAGTTAAGTTTAACTATTCAAGCTTTCTTTATATATTAATAGGAACACTATCGCGAGTCAAAGAAATACTAAGAAAATCTTTTTTTTTTCTCAAGCATTCTGATCCTTCCCCGATTATTCCCAACCAGTTTTGGGACCTCAGTAAAACGCGTAGTCAGAGCGAGGGCTGAAGTGCGGCTGAACGGCGAGAGATGCAAGAATCGAGGCAACGCGGCGACATTTCCTCGCTGTCACCGACTGCAAAAGAGGGTTCCACGAAGGCTTCTCAACCTCCGTCACACCCTGTCGGAGAGCCCTGGGATTCATTAGATTAAAATTGATACATTGTGAGGGTTGTGTTTGAGTGGCATTAATTTCGCATTGAATATTCTCGAGATCGGGGCAAGCGCGACCTGGGAACTCAAGCGGCTCAAAGGGTTAGGCCCACGTTGTCGAATTCGTAGTCCTGATCGAAGAGGCCCGAACCCTCCCCTCTGATACCGACCATTCCCGACTGAAAAGCGTCTTCGATGATCGAGAATTCCATCGACCCGTTGCAATAGATGTCGATGACTCCTGATCTGGCATGCACACCCATATTGTTCCATTGGCCGGCACCGAGGTGCATGTTGGAGAGCGGACCGTCGTGCAGCGTGATAGCGGTTCCTTCGAGGATTTTTTCGAAGCGGCACGTTCCCGTGTTTGAGACTGTCACCGAATAGCAGTTGTCCAACGTGCCGTCAGAATGGAAGAAGAGCCCATAGCGGTAGTAGTCGTTGTAAGCGCCAGTGTCCACCATGCGCATATCGGCGCTGAAGATCGAGTCGTGATAAACCGCATCGTAGTACGAGATCCAGTGCGCATAGGACGATGCGTCCAGCGCATAGACGCCGTTGCCCACGGTCCATTGGGGGCCATCGGCGATCCAGTTGTCGGCAAATCCATCCTCGAAATCCTCGGCGAAACCGCTGGCTTCGATGACCTCGAAATCCACGGAGTCGTAGACCTCGATGGCGTTCATGTCGAGGGCCCCGTTGGGGATCGTGTCGAGAACGAGATAAGCGACATACTTGCCTCGGGGAACGGTGTGGTTCAGGATCGAATCGCTCAGATCGACGAGCGGTCCCGTGGCGTAGGCGGAGCCGAGACCGGAAATCCACTGGTCGCCGTCGTAACAGTACGTATCACCGGAGGCGCGCCGGATCGCACAGAAGATGTCGACATCTGTACCGCTGCCTTGTCGGGCTTCGATGTCGATCTCCAGGTGAACCTTCTGACTCTGAGCCACGACCGCTCCCTGGTCGGCGCCGTTGCATCTGATATCGAGCTGTGGGTCGGTATCGAGCTTGATCTCGTAAACCGCGACGTTGTCCGGAACGGATTGATGAAGCCCCGCGAAGACGAGGCCGTGAGCGGGATCGGTGTAGATACAAGCCCCTCCGGCGACACCGTTGTCGGGCGCCGCTCCACCGTCCCAGCTCGCTCCCGTAAAGGCCCCGATTCGAGGATCGAACGCGGATGCCAGGGTTCCGGCTCCCTCCTGGGACCAGGCCCAGAGGATGTCGTTCTCCTCGTCCATAGCCATCCCAAAGATGGAGAGTTTCTCGGGGTTGGCGTAAGTGATGTAGGATCCGTTGCGGAAGATGTTATAGATGCTGCTCCTCGAGTTCGCCGCCCAGAAGGAGTCACTCGCCGGATCGTAGGCCAGCGCCCGGGCAGGAGAGGTCGGAGAGGCGATGATCAATCCTGTCGTCAACCCCGTTGCTGGATCGATCTGTTCGATGGAGTAGGATTCGGATGCATACAGATAGGAGCCATCGAAAGCCAGATCGCGCCAGCCCCAGCCGGTATGTCCCTGAGGATAGTACCCGGTGAGCACCAGCCCGTCGTAAGTGATCCGGTAGAGGAATGCACCGTAAAAGTCCGCAGCGCCGGTAACCCACCAGGTGTGGTCGATACCCGTGTTCTCCACACCGAGGCATCGTAAATCACCGGTGACGGTCTCCACATCGATGGAAAACAGAAAATCGCCCTGATCGCGGGACGCTCGAAGCGCTCCTGCGCGAGGCGCGGTTTCTTCGAGGGGTATCTCGATCGCTTCGATCTGCGGCGTCGCGAAACTCGTGAGAGCAACGACTCCTACGGTGAAAACGGAGAGCAGGGTTGGCTTGAGCAAAGCAAAACTCAGTGGAGCGGATCTCCTGTGACGGTTATTCGATCCACTTCCCTGAGGCTGTGATATTACACCGAATCGGTTGATGATCATCGATCGTTCTCGGTTTCAACTTTTTAAACGGTTTGCGCGGGAAGAGACGATCGATCACGCCTCTTCCCATGACGTCGTCTCGGTTCATCAGAGCGACAACGAAACATTGTCGAACTGGTAATCATGGTCGTAGAGGTTGGATCCTTCGCCGCGCAATCCCACCTTTCCCGAAGACAGATCGATATCGGAGATCGTGAATTCGAGTACTCCGTTGCAGTAGACCTGAGACGTGGCGCCACGTACGTTGACCGCGAAATTGTTCCAGTTTCCCGGTCCTGTGTTCATGTTGACGAACGTCCCGGTGTAGAGCGGTGTACCGACGCCGTCGATGTACTTGTATAAATAGCACGATCCGCTGTTCATGGTGTACATGGTGTAGCAGTTGTCCAGCGTGCCGTCGGACCGGAAGAAGAGGCCGTAGTAGAAATAGTTGCTGAGATGACCGGTGTCGACCATCATGATATCGGCGATATAGGTGAAATCGTAGTAATCGAAATCGTAATAGCTGACCCAATGAGCGAACGACGGGGCGTCGAGAAAATAGACGCCGTTGGACACGAACCAGTGGGGACCGTCGTCGATCCAGTCGTCGGCGAAACCGTCCTCGAAGTCCTCTGAGAATCCTTCCACCTTCATCACTTCGAAATCGACGGAATCTGTCCTGTAGAGAGAACCCATATCGAGCACGCCGTTGGCGATGGTGTCGATGGCGATATAAGCGATGTAATTTCCCAGAGGCAGGGTGCTGTTGAGAACGGTATCGGTAACATCGCTGAGCGGTCCGGAGGAGTAGACCGAATCGAAGCCGGAATTCCAGTTCGATCCGTTGTAACTGAACAGAGTTCCCCCCACCTTGTCGATGATGCACCAGACATCGGCGTCGTGACCCGCGCCCTGCCGGGCTTCGATGTCGATGGCGAGCCGGACTTTCTGAACCTGCGCCACGATCACACCCCCGTCCTGGTCGTTGCACTTGATATCGACCTTCGGTTTCGGATCGGGCAGGATGTCGTAGATGGCGACATTGTCGGGTGTGGACTGGTGCATCCCGGCGAAGACTGTTCCCATATTGGAATCTTCATAGATGCAGCACCCACCCGAGGTGCCGGCATAGGGAGCGGAACCTCCGTCCCACTCCGTCCCCGTGAATGTCCCGGCGCGCGGATCGAAAGCCGACGCCAACGTTCCACTGCCCTCCTGCGACCAGGTCCACAGCACGTCATTGATCGTGTCCATGGCCATGCCATAGATCGAGAGGTTGCTCGGATTGTCGTAGGTATAGTAAGTCCCGTTGCGGTTCACGTTGAAGATGTCGCTGTCGAAATTGGCCGTCCAGAACGAGTCGGTCACCGGATCGTAGGCCAGAGCCCTGGCGGGGGAGGTGGGTGCAGGAGTCGTCACGCCGGTCGTGAGCCCGGTGGTCGGATCGATTTGTTCGATCACATAGGAGTCGGAAGCGTACAGGTAAGCACCGTCGTAGGCCAGGTCGCGCCATCCCCAACTGGAGTTTCCCTGGGGATACTGTTTCTTGAGGGTTTTGCCGTTGTAGCTCACCTGATAGAGAAAGGCGCCGTACAGATCCTTGGCTCCGGTGATCCACCAGTCGTTGAGCGTCGGAGTGTTCTCGACGCCCAGGCAGCGGTAGTCGCCGGTGACCTTCTCCATGTTGATATCAGCATAGAAAAAGCCCAGGTCACGACCGGAGTCGTGGAACGAGCCGATCCGTGGAGCCTTGTCAGCGCGCGGCAGCTCGCGGGCTCGAACATCGATGGATTGGGCCTGAACCAAGTTTCCCGCCACGTAGAGCGTGAGGGCAATGAACAAAAACCTGCGTATCATCGATCCTTCCTCCTCCAGAGACAAAAACATCATGCTCGGTCATGAGTAGTGTTGAGATCGTCTATGACGATTGTGTTGTGTGCGCGGTCGTGTCCGGGGCTCGTCGGTGTGAGAGCCGCCGGAATCGTCTTATACAGCTTGCTCTATCCGTCAGGCTTTGCATTTGTACCATAAAATCCACCTCGCAGGGGGAAGAAATGGTGGATCGAGATCAAATAGACGACGATACGAGGCTTGCGCAGTGCCCCTTTCGAGAGCTCCTGTAATTGCCGAAAAACCGCCTCGGCCGAGGGCGGTTTTTCGGTGATGTTGATCGATATGAAGGGTTGTCGGATCAGGCGTTGTAGCGGATGCGATCCACCTGCAGGGGGCTCGTTTCCAGGGCTCCGATCGCGTTTTCCACGTCATTGACGATCGTGTTGTCGCGTACCTTCTCACTGAGCCTGTTGATGTCATCGAAGAGCGGCCGGTCGTCGTCGAGGAAGTCCACCGTTTCGCGGATGATCTCGTAGGCCGCCTGCGAGGCGGCGGAAGGACGGGCCGGTTTCAGGAAATCCATGGCCTGGGCCGCGGCCATGTACTCGATGGCCAGAATCGTGTAGGAGTTGTCCAGGATCTGCCGCCCCTTGATGGCGCTGTTCATGCCCATGCTGACGAAGTCCTCCTGATCGGCGGCGGCGGGGATCGATCCGATGGCCGCCGGCTGGCACAGGATGCGGTTCTCGCAGATCAGGGATCCGGCCGTGTACTGGGTGAGCATCAGCCCCGACATCATGCCCGCGCCCTTGGTCAAGAAGGCCGGAAGGCCGGCGTTGAGCGCTGGATTCATCAGCCTGTTGAGCCGCCGCTCGGAAAGGACGCACACCGTGGTAACACCGGTCGCCAGGAGCTCGAGAGCGAAGGCCATGGGAGTACCCTGGAAGTTGGCGCCTGTCACGCAGTCCCCGTCCTCGGGGAAGAAGAGCGGGTTGTCGCCAACACCGTTGAGCTCGATGAGAAACATTTCGCGCGACCAGTTGAACGCGTCGAGCGCCGAACCGATGACCTGCGGGGTGCTGCGCAGAGAGTAGGCGTCCTGGACGCGCTGTCCCTCGCGCCCTACGAGCTCAGAACCCGCGACAAGCCGCCGCAGGTTGGCCGCACAGGTCACAGCACCAGGATAGCCCCGGGCCTTGTGCAGCCGCTCGTCGAAACACAGGGTGTTCATGTTGAGCGACTCCATGGTCATCGTCGCTGCAATCTGCGCGTTTCTGTAAACGCGATCGGCGTCGTGAATCTGCAAGCTGCCCATACCGGTGATTACGTTCGAACCATTGATAACCGCCAGGCCGTCGCGTGCTTCGTAGGTCACGGTAGGGATGCCGGCCTTCTCCATCGCCACTTTTCCGGGCAACCGCTCACCCTTGTAGAAAGCCTCACCCTCTCCCATGGGAACCAGCGCCATCTGAGCCATGGGAGACAGGTCGCCCGAAGCACCCACCGAACCCCGCTGGCACATCACGGGAGTGACCCCGCGGTTCAACATCTTCACCAGGGTCTCGGTCACGAGATGCCGCAGGCCGGATCGGCCGTTGCAATGTACATTGATGCGCGAGGTCAGGGCCGCGCGCACGCCGTCCTCGGGGACCGGTTCGCCACACCCGGCGGCATGGCTGTAGATGAGAAAGCGCTGAAACTCCTCGGTCTGCTCCGGTGTCAGTACGACCTCGGAAAACTCTCCGATCCCCGTGTTGACGCCGTACATTATCTCTCGCTTCTCGACCTTTTCATCGAGCAGGGCTCGGCACTTATCAATGCGCTCCTTGGCGTCGGAGCTCAGCGTGATGTTGTCTCCCAGGCGGGCTACGCGGACCACTTCATCGATTGTGAGATCACGACCGGTCAGGGTCACAGGCATGGTCTATCTCCTTTTAGCACGCGTGTTTCAGCTTCGCAAATTTCGGAGCTAGTTAGAAAAGGTCTATTGAAACAAAAAAAAGGGGGGAAACCCCCCTTTTTTCTCTTAAAAATCGACTCTTTTTCCTCAATTCAACCCACGAGGTATGCTCCCTGGTAGGTTGGATCGATCGCTCTATTCGCCGTAGACGATGGTCTCGTATTTGGCGTACAGACCGAGCACGCTGAAGACGTTGCAGTCGACGTGGTGGATCTTGGTGATCTGGCCGGCTTTCATCGCGGCTTCGATCGAGGCGTCACCTTGAGCGAAGAAGACGATTCCCGTCGCCTCGGCCCTACCAACTTTGGTGCATCCGACGGTAGAGTCGCCCACCGCCACAGGGCCTTTCACGTCCATAGTCACGAGACTACCAGATACAGGAGCACCCGACGGCACCACACAACCACCGAGCAAGGTCAGGGCCAACGCGGCCACGAAAAGCAACCCGAAAGTTCTCATCATCCGTCTCCTTTCGTCCAATTGAGACCACCTGAAAGAGTGTTCCATTCGACACTCTAAGCCCATAAGTATGTCTTTTCACGACACGATTCAAACTTTTTATCAACGTTTCAATAGATTCGCAAAAAGCGTTGACGAATTGTCTATGAATGGATCAGAGGTCGAATCAGTTCATCGAGGCGCGCCGACAGCTTGCGCGCGAAGATCTCTTTGTATTCAGCGAGTGTCGGAATTCTGCCCAGGAGAGCCGTGATCGTGGCCACCGCGGACGACCCCAGATAGACCTGCGAACCCATACCCATACGGTTGTCGAAGTTGCGCGTGCTCGTCGAGAGAACCGTGCATCCCGTCGCCACCTGGGCCTGGTTTCCCATGCACAATGAACATCCCGGAACGTGTACGTTGGCGCCCACCTCGACGAGTGTAGAGAGCACGCCGTCCTTGGCGAGCCGGCTGTAGCTCTCCCTGTCGGGTGGTACAGTCCAGATCTTCATCACATGCGGCACCCGCTCTCCATCGAGCAGCGCCGCGGCGATGCGAAAATCGGTGATGTCCGCCATACAGCTCCCGATGAACACCTCGTCGACGTGAGTGCCCGCCGCCTCGGAAAGGGTGATGATCCTGTCGGGATCGTTGGGGGCCGCCAGCAACGGCTCTTCGATCCGGTTCAGATCCACGTCGATCACGTCGGCGTAGGGCGCACCGTCATCGGCTTTCGCGAACGTAGGCGCCTTAAGCCAGGTCTCGAACTGGGTGATGATCTCCTCGACCACCTTCGAGGGCTGCCGAACGACGAAATTGTTCTTCAGGAAACGTAGATGGTTCTCCACGTAATCGATGATCCGTTCCTCTTTGAGGGCGAAGGTGGCGGCAGCGGCGGATCGCTCCGCCGAGGTATCGGTCAGCTTGAAGGCCATCTCCACGGTCATCTCCTCGAGACCCTCGATCTCCAGGATCCGGTCGGCGAAGACGTTGACCTTGGCATCGCCCTTCTCCAGGTTGAGGCGTCCCGTTTGCAGCGCAACCCAGGGGATCGAGTTGACTACGTCGCGTGTGGTGATCCCCGGCTGGATCCGGCCGCTGAACCGGACCAGCACCGATTCCGGCATGTCGAGCGGAAAGTATCCCTGGCTGGCAGCGAAGGCCACCAGGTCCGAGCCGGCGGGAAAGCTGATTCCGATCGGGAAGCGCGTGTGGCTGTCACCGCCGGTCCCCACGAAGTAGGGCAGGAGGAAGCGGTTGCCATTGGTGTGGATCACGCCGTCACCGGGCCGCAGATCGATGCCGCCCAACTCCTTGATGAAGGAGCCCAGATCGAACTGCATGCTCGAGTCCTTGCTCTTGGGGCCTGCGGCGGTGTGGCAGAAGGACTGGATCGTGGGTGAAGCGAATCGGAGGCAGGCCAGCTCCTGCAGCTCCTGCTGGGTCATCTTGCCCGTGGTGTCCTGGCTGAAGACCAGATGAGCCCGTGGTTCGCAGTACTCTCCAGGGAGCGCACCCGGTCGTCCCCCGGCCTGCCCGACGAGCTTTTGACCGAGCGAGTACTCCTGCCCGGCCGAATGCTCAGGCGACTCGGGCAAGGCGATCGCCGGCGCCTTGACCTTCACGCCGAGCCGGGAGCAGGCCTCGCGGGCGAGGGCCGTGAGCTTGCGTCCGATGATCAGGTTGTTGCGGCCGCCGGCGCGGCACTCGTCGAGGATCGAGGTCGGATTCACCGCGAAGCTCGTCAGCGTCGTGCCCGCGGCGTCGGACACGGTCCCCGCCGCGAGGTCGATGTTGACTTCCATGCCCTCCTGGAGCTCTCCGGTGGAGCAGCGGACCGGAACGGCACCGCAGCCGCGCAAGGTGTTGAAGAAGATGGGAGCGATCTTGGAGGCCAACACCATGCCGCCGCGTTTCTTGTTGGGCACCGAGGGGATGCGCTCGCCGATCCACCAGACCAGGGAGTTGGAGGCCGACTTGCGGCTCGATCCCGTGCCGAGCACATCGCCCACGCAGAGCAATTTTTGACCGCCGGCGGTGAGCTCCTTCACGCGGGCTATGAACTGCTTGTCGTTGGGGCTCGTGGAGAGGATTTTCAGGGCGTGAAGCGGGATGTCGTCGCGAGTGCTCGCTTCCTGTGCGGGGGAGAGGAAATCGGTGTTGATCTCGCCGGTCAGGCGGATCACGGTGCGTTTCTGGATGTTCGGTACCGGCGCCAGGTTGGCGAACCAACGCGCCTCGGCCCACGAGGTGAGCAGGTTCACCGCGAGCTTGTTGCCCTGCTCGGCGAGCTGGGAGACGGAGTCGAAGTCCGATTGATCGACGAGGATGATGTTTTCGAGGGCTTTACAGGCCGTTTCGCCCGCTGCACCGCCCTCTTCGATGACTTTCGTCAAAGCCGCCACGTTGCGACCACCGAGCATGCGGCCCAGCATGGCGCAAGCATCGATTGCGGTGATATGAGGCGATTCCTGCTCGCCCAGCGCCAGTTGGGTCAGGAACTCGGCTTTCACGTGGGAGGCGGGGTAGACCCCGGGCGGCACCCGTTCTTCGAGGAGGATGCGTAGCGACGATGCCGTGTCCGTACCGCCGTGGATCTTCAGCAGGTCCGCATTCAGCTTCGGAATCAGCAAGGTCTGAACCACGGTTTTGACCTCGTCGGCCGACAGGGGCAGCGGGGGGATCCCTTGCGCTCCGCGTTCCTCGACGTGTTGAGTGTAATGGATAGCGAACTCTTTGATATCGAAAGTCATTGATCTCACTCCTGTTCAACTGTCTTCCTGGCGCGAGCGCCAGTATCTCCGGGGCGGCGAATATTCACCAACAGAGGTTGTTGGCCGAACGGTCATACACGTTCACAGCGGAGCGTTTCACGTACACGAAGCCCCGGTAGGAAAAATCGTGAACGAGAACCAGAACTTGTATGAGAACGACGCCAACCACTCACGCAGGTGTTGAAGTAGACGCTTGAAATCACCCGCCGCGGCCGTTGCGTTCCGAAACGGGGTATAATCGGTTTTCCAACGCGACGATTCAAGCGCCATCTTGAGGGAATAGGGCGCCTCCAGCCGGGACGATCCGCGCTGTTCGCGGCGGCAACCGAGAAAATCCTCGAAGCAGGGCATTGCTCCCGGGGGGGCGGTGTTGTAACTTTTCCGCTTTGGCCGCACCGTTGAAAAAACGGACCGGGAAGAGGCTCTCCCGGCCCGGGTGTCCCGGTTGAGCGAGGAGATCGAGAGAGGATCATCGCACAACGAGTTTTCGAGCAGAATCGGAGGAGAAAAAGAGTAATGTCCGACACAGGATTTACCCGAGCCCAGGCGGGTCGCAGGGGTGCAGGGGTTCGCTCCGACTGCTTCGTGGTTCTTGAGGAGCGGGGCACCGGCGGTATCGAGATCAGTCTCGAGAGCAAGGTTGCGTCGATGTACGGCGCGTCGATTCGGGAACTGGCAACGCAGGTCCTCGAGGTTCTCGGGGTGGAGTGCGGGCGTCTCGTGATCGACGACAAGGGCGCGCTGCCCTTCGTGATCGCCGCGCGTATCGAGAGCGCCGTGCGGCGTTCATCGCTCCCGGTGCATGCGACCTATCTCTGCGAGCCCGGTCCCGGTTACGCGACCACCACCGAGCGCGATCGCATGCGCCGCTCACGGCTCTACCTCCCCGGCAACGAACCCAAGTTCTTCATCAACGTGGCCTGCCACAAGCCCGATGCGATCATCCTCGACCTGGAAGATTCGGTAGCGGCCTTCGAGAAGGACGCTGCCCGTATAGTGGTGCGCAATGCCCTGCGCAGCGTCGATTTCGGATCTGCCGAACGCATGGTCAGGATCAACCAACTGCCGCTCGGGCTCGAGGACCTGGACTGGATCATCCCGCACAACGTGCACGTGGTCCTGATCCCCAAGTGCGAGTCGGGAGAGCAGGTACGCGCCGTGGATGACCGGATCACGCAGATCGCCACGCGCGAGGGGCTCGAACACCCGATCTTTCTGATGCCGATCATGGAGAGCGCCCTCGGTGCGATCCAGGCCTACGAGGTCGCCTCGGCCTCGAAAAACGTGGTGGCGCTCGCCGTGGGGCTCGAGGATTACACCGCGGACATAGGAACCGAGCGCACCCTCGAGGGGCGCGAGAGCTTCTGGGCCCGCTCGCAGGTGGTCAACGCGGCTCGCGCCGCCGGCGTCCAGCCGATCGACACGGTCTTCTCCGACGTGGCCGACGAGGAAGGGCTGCAGGCCTCGGTGCTGGAGGCCAAGGCACTCGGATTCGAGGGCAAGGGGTGCATCCATCCGCGGCAGATCGCGGTAGTCCACGAGGCCTTCGCACCGTCGGACGGCGAGGTGCAGAAGGCCACCAGAATCGTTCGGGCCTTCGAGGAAGCCCAGGCCGCCGGCCTGGGTGTGGTCTCGCTCGGAACCAAGATGATCGATCCGCCCGTTGTGAAGCGGGCGCTGCGTACGGTAAGACTCGCCGAACGGTCGGGCAAGCTCGCCACCGGCTGGCGCGCTGAAGAAGGAGGGGAATGATCATGGTTGCTGATCTGCAAAAGAACGCTCTCGATCGTCTCGTGCCGGTAGAGATCAACGGCAACCAAGCCGTTCCATTCCAGGGGGTCGGCGCTTACGCACCGGCAGGCCGCAAAGCCGCGCCGCCGATCGTCTCCTGCCGCGACTACCCCACCGACGGCAACAAGGTGGTCGCCGACATCAGGGAGGCTTTGCAGCGCGCCGGGCTGCGCGACGGCATGACCGTCTCCACCCATCATCACTTCCGCAACGGCGATCTCGTGGGCAACGCCGTCTTCGATGCCGCCGCCGAGCTGGGGGTCAAGGACCTGCGCTGGTTCCCCTCGGCTTCCTTCCCCTGCCACGCGCCGATCATCGGGCATCTCGAATCGGGTGTGGTGCACCACATCGAGGGCAGCATGAACGGACCGCTCGGGGATTACTGCTCCGAGGGCAAGATGCGCGGCATGGCCGTACTGCGCTCCCACGGGGGCCGTTACCAGGCGGTTCAGGACGGGGAGGTGCACATCGACATCGCCGTCATCGCCGCGCCCACGGCGGATCCCTTCGGCAACGCCAACGGCGTCACCGGGCCCTCGGCGTGTGGCCTATTGGGCTTTGCGCTGGCCGATTCTCAGTACGCCGACAAGGTCATCGTGGTCACCGACAACCTGATCCCCTTCCCCTGCATCCCCTGGCAGATCCAGGGCAATCACGTCGACTTCGTCGTGGTCATGGACAGGTGCGGCGATCCCTCCAAGATCGTCTCGGGAACCACACGGATCACCAAGAGCCCCGACCGCCTGCTGATTGCCGAGCTCACCGCGCGCTTCGTGCACGCCGCGGGCATCATGAAGGAGGGCTTCTCCTTTCAGGCCGGCGCGGGAGGCACCTCGCTCTCCTTTTCGATCTTCCTGGCCGAGATGATGCGCCAGCAGGGTATCAAGGCGCGTTTTGTGCGCGGCGGCTCCAACAAGTATCTCGTGGAGATGTTGAACGAAGGCCTCGCCGACTACATCCTCGACGGCCAGACCTTCGATCTCGATGGCGTGGCCTCGATGCGCGACAATCCCCACCATCAGAACACCAGCCCCTTCACGAGCTACAACTACCACGGCAAGGGCAACTTCGCCTCCATGCTGGACGTAGTCGTGCTCGGTGCCACCGAGGTGGATACCGCGTTCAACGCCAATGTGGTCACCCATTCCGACGGGCGGCTGCTGCACGGCATCGGCGGCTGGCAGAACTGCCTCTCCGCCAAGTGTACGATCTTACCCGTTCCCTCATTCCGCGACAGGATTCCGGTCATCGTGGACAATGTGACCACCCTCTGTGGACCGGGCGAGCTGATCGATGTAGTGGTCTGCGAGCGGGGCATCGCCATCAATCCGCGGCGACAGGACTTGATCGACGCCGTGGCGGGGAGCGATCTGCCGCTGCGCTCGATCGAAGAGCTCCGCGACGAGGTCTATGGCATTTGCGGTGGGGCGCCGGCCCAACCCGCGCTGGGCGAGAAGATCGTGGCTGCCATCAAGTGGGTCGACGGCACGGTGATCGACTGCGTGCGACAGGTGACTTGATGGCCGTCTGTTGCGCCGCGGCCGCACGACCCCTGCTTGCAACGATCCCCGCCTGAGTCCGCTGCTCAACACGCTGCCGCTGCTAACACGAAGCGGGACACTGCAGCGGAGTTACCGGAAGAACCGCTCCATCTGCTTGCGGAAGTAGCTCTTCGCGTCGCCGTCGTCGAGCCGCCATTCTCCGGCCTCCGCCACCAGCTCGACACGCCGGGAGTGCAGGGCCTTGGAGTCTGTGGCTGCTTTATTTTTGCCACTTTGCCTGTAGAGCTCGCCCACGATGCGGCGCGCCAGGATCTCGAGCTCTTCCTGCCGGGAACGGGGCAGTGGACCGGTCTCCAGACAGGGCGGCGGTATACGCCCGGTTCCGGCAAGCAGCATCTTGCAGGCGCAACCCCTGACGGCGGCGTCGATCTTGTGGGGGTCGTCGAGGACCAGATATGGCTCGTCCCAGGGGACCAGCCCCGTCTCGTCGAACCGGCCGCTGTCGGTGAAAATCACCTCGTCGGGGACCTTATGGCCGCGGGCGGCGTTGAGCTCGAGACAGCGCGCGTAAGGGGTGGCCATGTGGATCAAAAAGTAGGGGATCTGCAAGTTGCGCGCCACGATGTACCCTTCGCGCCGCATGCTGCGGTAGTAGTTGAGGTCATCGTGGATCACCGGGAACCCGGCCTCGATGGCGGCCTTCACGCGGGCCAGTGTGAGCGGCCGCACGGTGGCTTCTACCTCGGGAAGGAAGCCGCGCCGGAGGGCGGGGATCTCGGCGCGCACCGCGTCGGAGGAGATGATCATGGCCCGGCAGGACTGGATGGCTTCCAGCTCGGCGGCCAGGGCGTCGGCGAAGGTCGACTTCCCGGCGGCGGGCAGCCCCGTCAGAAGAACTAGAAAAACAGGACGAGCTTGGTCCATGCCGGCTGGCTTTCCTCTCGGATGATGATCCGCCGATGAGACACCATCGGTGACGGCGCTGCAACAAGCCCTCAGAAGAGCGATCGCACCCCGCCGCCGTCGATGAGCAGCGACACGCCGTTGATGAAGGCCGCCCGCTCCGAGGCCAGAAAGGCGACCAGCGATCCCACCTCGTGGGGCTCGCCGATGCGTTTCATCGGGTTCTCCTGACCCCAGGCCTCGAGGACCGCCTGCGGCGTGGTACCCTCACGTTCCGCCCGATCGCGGGCCAGTGCATGCAGCCGCTCCGTCCGGATAAAGCCGGGAAGCACGGTGTTGACCGTCACCCCGTGGGGGCCCAGTTCCTGCGAGAGCGACTTGGCCAGGCCGATCACTCCCGGCCGGATCACGCTGGACGTGAGCAGCCCGTCGATCGGCTCCCGCACCGACCGCGACTGGATGTTGATGATGCGCCCGAAACCGGCGCTCTTCATGAGCGGCGACACCTCCCGCACCGTGCGGATCGTGGAGAGGGCCGTGAGTCTGAAGGATGCCTCCCACTGCTCATCGTCGATGTCGTCGAACCGGCCGGGCGGTGGACCGCCGGTGTTGTTCACCAGGATCTGCGGCGCGCCGAGCTCGGCGCGCACCGCTACCACGAGGCGCGTGATCTCCTTCGGCCGGGTCAGATCGGCGCAATTCCACCACGGGGTCGTGCCGGTGGCGGCTTCGATTTCTGTAGCGGCGCGTTGCAGGCTTTCCTTCGAACGGGAACAGATCGCCACCCGGGCACCCTCCGAGGCGAGCGCCTTGGCAGCGGCGAAGCCGAGCCCCTGGCTGGCGCCGGTGACCAAGGCGATTTTATCGGTCAGGCCGAGCTTCATGGGGTGATTCCTTACTCCTATGACACACAATTAGATCAAGATTGATCTCTCACCGAGACCTGGAGCCCACGGAGTTGAGAAAAATGCCGATACCCTGATCTTCGCCGTCCTTCGTGCTCTTCGTGGTGATCTCTTTTATCGAGATCATTGCCAGCGTAACTCACCGAGTGAAACCGACCCTCACGCGGCACCAGGCGAAGCCGAACCCCTGAAGCCGTGATCCGAGGGTGGGCTTACCCGGATTGCTCAGACGCGGCCGCGTGGGATGCGATTGAGGCTTCCCGTGGCGGAGCGATCGTTGACCGGCCAGGTGGCGCGACCTGCAGATGAGGAGACCGCAAAGAGCTTGGGTGCCCCTTTGTGCCGGCCGCGGCTGCACGCTTTTTCGGCGATCGATAGGATCTCGGGGTAGAGTCCCCCCGTATCCCCGTTGATCGTCTCGGTATAGGCGATCCGGCCCTGAAAGAGCTCCCGGGTGTAGTCGTCGATCTCCTCCCGGGAGTAGTAGTTTTCCGGCCTGTAGTTCTCGAGCTCCGCGCCGTCCACGCTGGAGACGATCCGTTCGACTCCCAGCGGGCCCATCTCGTACTCGTTCGAGTAGCGCACGTCGCCGCGCTGAATCGCGGCCATCAGATTGATCGGAACCCGCTCGACCTTGCGCAGTTGGACCTTCTTGCCCTCGATCATTTTGATGATCTCGCCCATGCCACCGGTGTTGTACTGGAAATATTGCAGCTTGCCGGGGTAATTGGCCTCCAGGTTCATCAGGATGTCGTAGAAGCGGTTCACCTTCCAGGCCCGGGAGCCGACGATGAAGGGATCGGTGCCGACGGTGCGCACCGACTCGCCCGCTTTTGCCGGCTGCGAGGCGTAGCTGTGAGAGGATTCTCCCCAGAGATAGGCCAGCACCGCCTGCTCGGCGTTGAGCTTCTGGGCGAAGGACATGATCGTGTTGCGGCGGGTGATGAAGGCGAAGATCACGCCGTCCAGCTCCGAGAGGGGCGGCAGGTCGATCGATGGCGCTTGGATGCAGACCTTGCGCCTGCCGCGCCGGATCTTGAGCTCCTCCTTGCTGATCACGGCACGTCCGTTGGCACAGAGGGTTTCGTCGAGGAAGTCAGGATTCCTCCTGGAATCGATCATGACGTTTTCCATCAGGGCCGACTTGTGGGTCAGGGAGTTGTACATGGCTTCCTGGAGCTCGGGATCCACGTCGGTCTTGACGAAGAAGCCGTTCTCGCTGCCGAAAGCTCCGCCGTCAGGTCTCAGGAAGACGATGTCGTCCTGGCAGGCCTCGGTCATTTCGCCCTTTTCGTAGTCGAGACCGAGCTGATGGCACGACCAGGTCGATTTGCCCGTGGCCGACAGTCCGAAGAGGTAGACGCCGTATTTCTTGAGCTTGCCGTCGCGTGCGTCGCGCGCGGTGACGATCTTCGTGCCCGCGTGAAGGCCCAGGAAACCATTGCGATCGGCGGTCCACATGCCCTGGCGCAGGAATCCCTTCTTGTCCTCGCCCATGTAATCGGTAGCCAGGGCGATGTTGATCTGGTGCTCGGGGATCGCCAGGACCTGCTGGCGCATGTTGTGCTCCTCGGGGATGTGGAGCATGGTGAATTCGGGACCGGGCTGCTTGGGATCGGGGTCCTTGAGCGTGTTCGCCCACATGTAGCCCAGACGGGCGTTCTTGATGTCGGCCACCGACACGTAGAGGTTGCACACCGGATTATAGGTGTCGTTGCTGCCCATCTGGCGGCGCACGTGGACGAAGGGGAGCGTCTTCATGACGTGCAGAATCGACTCGAATTCCTTCGGTGCGTTGCGAATGATGTTCTCATGGACCTCGGTGGTCTTGGGCAGAACCACTTTCGAACTACCGAGGTAGACCGTTTTGGGGCCGATGCGGCTGGACACCGCGGAGCGCCATCCATGGGACCCGAAGCTGGTCTTGAATCCGGTTTTGAAGGCCATCTTGCGCAGCTCGCGCATGGTGACGTGTTTGATGTTGGGGCCGTTCAAGAGGGGGATGAGGCGCTCGGCGAAGCTCTTGTAGGCATCTGTATTGTAGAGGGGTGAACTCATCGCTACCATCCTGGGCGTGCTCGTCGCCACGTTGAGTGTGCTTTTTCGAAATCGTAGAAATCGGGAATTATGCCTCACCGAGGGTGAAGGGTCAAAGGTTTTCGCCGTCATTTCGGTCCCCGGTGAAGAGCAGTGAACCCGAGCTTACACGATCATGCGGCTCTTGCGATCGGGCTGTGGTCACTCGATGAACAAGGGTTCAGGATTCAGGGAGGAAAAGACCTGCTCAGACAGCCCCTCCCTTAGCGTGGAACACTGCATTGCCGCACCTGTTAGCATCGCAGCATCCTTCGCGGCTGTTGTGCGGCGGCAGTGTCCCGGTTCGTGTTAGCAGCGGCAGCGTGGTGAGCAGCCGCAGCGCCGATGGGTCCGTGACTCGGAGCCAGTCTCTCGTAGCTCTCGTAATCGATTTCGATTTCGATTTCGAATCAAAACTAACCGAGAACACGACTTCCCCGATCCCGATGTCAATGGCCATGGTTGGCCTGTCAACACGGAATTGAGGAAGAAGGTTGAAACAGCAACGGGAGAGGAAACCGTTGACTTTGTGCCCGACATCCATTAAACAGTCAACATTTTGTGCTTAACCTGTACAATTCGAGACTCGTTGCAGGGTTGTGCGACGGGAAAACCTCCCATGATCCAGCCCTTCGAGGCGCGGATCTCCTTTGGGGAGGCCGTTTTTTTCTTTTCTACCGGTTTGTTGCGGTCCAAGTGGACCATCTGGCCCTTTGGAAGGGATCGGCCTATGCGCCAGCCTCTCGCCGTGGTGATTCTGGCAGCCGGGAAGGGTAAGCGGATGAACTCCGACCTTCCTAAAGTGATGTTTCCGATCGACGGTAGGCCCTCTCTGCACTATCCGCTCGAAGCGGCCCGAGCCTTGAGCCCCCAGCGCATCGTGGTGGTGGTCGGACACGAGGCCGGGACCGTCCGGGAGGCCTTCCGGTATACAGAGCTGGAATTCGTCCTGCAGGCGGAGCAACTCGGGACAGGACACGCCGTGTTGGTGACCCGATCTGTGTTGAGCGATTTCGAGGGAACCATTCTGGTGCTCTACGGCGACGGTCCTCTGATCCGCTGGCAGACGCTCGATCACCTGCTCCGTACCCACTGGAACGAAGAGAGTGACGTCACGCTGCTCACCTGCCGTCGAGAGGATCCAACAGGCTACGGCCGGATCGTGCTCGATGCCGCGGGACGGCTGGAGAAGATCGTGGAGGAGAATGATTGCGACGAAGAGACCCGCGCGATCCGGGTGGTCAACTCGGGCATCGCTGCATACCGGTCTGCCGATCTTTTCCGTTTCCTGGAGAGGATCGGCAACCACAACGCTCAGCAGGAGTATTATCTCACCGATCTTCCGGAGATCATGACCGGAAACGGCCGCAAGATCGGAATGTTGAACCACGACGACACCGAGGAGCTCGACGGATTCAACTCGCTCGAGCAGTACGAAGCCGTCTGCGAGGCTTTTCGGGTTCGACGGGGACAAAGCTGAAATGAGAGCTTATAATACGAGGTTTCGTCTTACGGCGTCTGTGGAGATAGGAGCGGTATAATGAGAGGTACGACTTTCAACATATTGCACGACAAGATCGTCCTGTTGGCAGGCCAGGCCCATCCGGCGCTGGCCGAGGAGGTCGCCCGCTGTCTGGACAAGTCACTCGGTTCGGCCACGGTCGAACATTTTCCCGACGGCGAGATCAGCATCAAGATCAACGAAGACGTGCGGGGGACGGATGTCTTTATCCTGCAGCCCACCTGCCCGCCGGTCAACGAGAACCTGATGGAGCTGCTCCTGCTCATCGACTGCTGTAAGCGCGCATCGGCCGGCCGGGTGACGGCAGTGGTCCCCTACTTCGGCTACGCCCGCAAGGATCGCAAGGACGAAGGGCGGGTGCCGATCTCCGCCAAACTGGTCGCCGACCTGCTCACGATTGCAGGCGCCGACAGGATTCTGACCCTCGATCTGCATTCGGCCCAGATCCAGGGGTTTTTTGATATCCCCGTCGATCACCTCTTCGCCAAGCCGGTGATGATCAAGTACCTCTCCAACCTCAAGAGCGAGAAGCTGACGATCGTGGCGCCCGATGCTGGCAGCATCAAGATGGCCAGATCCTACGCGCAACGCCTCAAGGCGGGCCTGGCGATCGTGGACAAGCGGCGTGCAACCGGGCGCAGCACCGCCGTGGAGCATCTGATCGGCGACGTGGACGGATCCGACGTGATCCTCGTGGATGACATGATCTCCACGGCAGGCTCGATCACCGAGGCTGTGAAAACGGTCAAGAAATTCGGTGCCGACAAGGTTATTATCTGCGCCACACACCCCGTGTTGTGTGACGATGCCCTGAAAAAGCTGGAGGCCGCCGAAGTGGAACAGGTGATCGTGACCGACTCGATCCCTCTCGGCGAGAAAAAGAGTCCCAAGATTCAAGTCATATCCATCGCCGGCCTCCTGGCGGATGTTATCGAGAATATTCACTACAGTCAGTCGGTCAGCCGCCTGTTTGATTTTTGATTCGAGGAGGATTTGACAAGTCATGGAGATGCTCCAGATAGAGGCCCAGATTCGGGACCAAGCCGGGACTACGGCCGCCAACGTCTGGCGGAATAAAGGATATCTACCCGGCATTCTCTACGGTCACGGCGGAGAGAATATCGCTCTAGCGCTGCCCCAGAAGGAGATCATGAAGTATTTCGCCTCACAGGGGCGTATTCTTGATCTCCAGGTAGGTGGCAAGAGCGAGCGTGCCATGCTCAAGGATGTTCAGTACGACTCGTTGGGCGATGAGGTGATCCATGTCGATCTGGTGAGGATCAGGTTGGATGAGGTCGTCTCCATCAGCGTACCGGTCAAGGTCGTTGGTGTTCCCGGCGATGTGGAGGCCGGCAACGCGACCCAGGACGTCATCAAGAACGACATCCAGGTCAAGTGTTTGCCGACGGCCATGCCACAGTTCATCGAAGTCAATGTCGCGGAGCTCACGATCAACGAAACCCTTCATCTCAAGGACGTGAGCCTGCCGGAAGGCGTCGAGCTGGACGAGGATCCGGAGAACCCGGTGGTGTCGGTTTCCAGCAAGGTCGTCGAGCCGGAGCCAGAGGAAGAGTCCGCAGAGGGTGTTGAAGGCGCAGAGGGCGAAGGATCCGGCTCCGATGATGAGGGCAAGGGCAAGAAAGAGTAACCACGGTCCACGGAGCCGTGCGGCTTCGGGGCGAGCTCCGAGACGATGAGGATGAGAGCCGAAGATCGACAAGGCGGTTCTCCAAAGACCAGACTCGTGACGGGACTCGGCAATCCGGGATTGGAGTACGCAGGAACCCGCCACAACATCGGATTCATGGTGCTCGACCGGATTGCCCGGGAGCAGGGTCTGAGGTTCGAGCCCTTCGGGCGCCTTGTCTGGATTGCCGAGCTGAGGATCGACCGTATCGAGGCATTGTTGCTGAAACCGGTCACATACATGAATCGCAGCGGTCGCGCCGTGGGCGATTTCGTGGGACGCCTCGGTTTGGAGCTGGAGGATGTGCTCATCGTGAGCGATGACTTCCAGCTCCCCCTGGGCAAGCTGCGCTTCCGTGCCCGAGGCTCTTCGGGAGGGCACAACGGGCTGGCTTCGATCGCGAACGTGCTGGGCAGCGAAGAGTTTCCCAGGCTGCGTTGCGGTATCGGAGGCCCCGTGCCGGGAGACGCGACGAGCGACTATGTTCTGGCCCCCTTTCTCCAGGAGCAGCGGCAGGAGGCCGAGCGAAGCGTGGCGAGGGCGTCCGAAGCTGTCCAGCTCTGGATGGCGACCGGCGACCTTCAGCTCTGCATGAACCGGTACAATTGAAAATGCCGAGATCGGTTGAGAAACAGCGGCGGTTGCTCCTCCGTCGAAGCCGCCGGATTCAGATCTCGTTGACCTTGGAAATCCCAGCGGACGATCGGGCGCACCGGCGTCGCCCGGCTGTCTCTGAAACGATAGAATCTACGAGCTACGGACTGAAACGAGCGAAACAACTAATTCTAGTTAATTCTAGTCATTCTAGTTTTGAGGGAGTCAGATTTTGAATACATACGAGGGCATGTTTGTCGTCGACACCAAAGAGGTCAGGAAGGAGACCCAGGATGCGGAAGAGAAGCTCCAGGGTCTGATCACAAAATCGGGTGGCGAAGTCGCCGTCGTGAAGCGCTGGGACGAACGAAAACTGGCCTACGAGATCAAGGGCCGCATCCAGGGCCTCTACATGCTCATTTACTTCACAGGTGATGCCGATGTGGTCAAGAAGCTGACCCGCGAGTGCCAACTATCTCCTCTCGTGCTGCGTCTTCTGTGCCTCAAGGTTACAGAGGTTCCCGATCTGGAAGCGCTCGAGAAAGCGTCGGCGTCGCTGTTCGACGACGATTCGCGTGATGACGGCAGGTACAGACGGGACTACGGGAGGCGCCCCGGGGGGCCCCCGCCCCGCGATCGCGAGACCAGGCCCGCCGAGCCTGCTGTGCCCAAGGCCGAGCCTGCTGTGCCCAAGGCCGAGCCTGCTGTGCCCAAGGTAGAGGAGAGTGGCTCCGTCGTAGCTGGTGAAACGGAAGCAGACGAAGCCAAGACCGCTGCGGAGGGCGAGGCGACACCTGTGGAGTCTTCGCAGCCCGAGCCCGAGTCGGCGCAGCCCGAGCAGCCGCAAACCGAGGACGCCGGCAAGGATGCCGAACCCGCCGGCGATGACAAGAGCTCTTGAGCGGGTCTGAAACGAGAAAAGTTCCTTCCGAACGCGAGTCGTTTTGAACGAAACCGAGATGGAAACCGTATCAGCACCAATGCATGGAGCACGAGAAAGATATGATGAGAAAGAAACGATACAAAAAGTTCAGTGAAAAAAACCGCTGCCGCTTCTGCCGGTCCAAAGTAGACGTGGATTACAAGGACATCGGAACGCTCCAGAAGCTCTGCACTCCTCAGGGTAAGCTCTTCTCGCGCAAACGCTCCGGAAACTGCGCGAAACACCAGAGGAAGCTGAAAACCGCCATTAAACGCGCCCGGTTCGTGGCTCTCATGCCCTACGTGGGGTAAACGCTCAACTCGATGGACGAGAAAGAAGAGGTCTCCCTTCGGGGAGCTTGATGATTCAAAGGAACAGTTTCGATGCAAATCATTTTGCTGGAAAACATCGATTCGCTCGGAAGGCGGGGCGAACTCGTTGTCGTGAAGGACGGGTATGCCCGTAACTTTCTGATCCCTTCCGGCCAGGCCGCACCGGTCACGGCGGATAATCTGCGGCGGGCGGAAATCCTCAAGAAGAAGTATATCCAAGAGGAGATGGAGCGGCTTGGAGCTCTCAAAGAGCTCGCGGCTCAGTTGGGCACCGTGTCGATCTCGATTCATGCCAAGGCTTCCGAAGAAGGCAATCTCTTCGGCTCGGTCGGTGCGAATCAGATTCTCGACGCGCTCAAAAAGCAGGGCTTTGAGCTCGAGGCCAAAACGATCAGGCTCGAAGAGAACATTCGGAAAGTGGGTGTCTTTTCGGTGCCGATCCAACTGCATGCCGATGTCCGCTCGGAGGTCAAGCTGTGGGTTGTCGAAGAGAAGGACGACGAAGACGACACGAAGTAGAGCCGTAGCGAGAAGACCTAGCTCCTCGTTTCATCTGAGGACTGCGCGAGCTGACAACCGGTAATCGATGCCGATGATGGGGCCGACGGGAAATCATGAGTGACCCAAGGATCGAGGATGCCGTACCTCCCCACGACCGCGACGCCGAGATCTGCGTGCTCGGATCGATGATTCTCGACAAGGAGACGATCGGCGACTGCTTGCTGATCATCAAACCAGAGGATTTCTACGTCTCCACCCATCAGGAGATCTACAAGCGGCTGCTCGTGCTCTACGAGAGGGGCTCCCCCGTCGATCTCGTGATTCTCAAGGACGATCTCATTCGAGCCGGGATTCTCGACAAGGTGGGGGGCGTGGAGTACATCATCTCGCTCGCCGAGGCGGTTCCATCCTCGGCCAACGCCAAGCACTATACCCGGATTGTGCGCGACAAGGCGGTCCAGCGCCGCCTGATCAGCCAGGCCACGGCGATCATCCGCGAGGCTCGGTCCGAGCCGGAAGACGTCCAGGAGCTCCTCGACCGGGCGGAACAAAAGATCTTTGAGATCGGGGCCTTCGATGGTGAGACTACCACCGACGCGATCAAGGACCTGTTGCGCGTCACGCTGCAGCAGATCGACAGCTTTCAGACCCAAACGACGGGCCGGGTCACCGGCCTCAGCACGGGTTACACCGACCTCGACGACAAGCTCGACGGCCTGCATCCCACCGAGCTGATCATCATCGCCGCGCGGCCCAGCATGGGCAAGACCAGCCTGGCGCTCAACATCGCGGACAACGTGGCGAGCGACGAGCACGAGAAAAAAGGGGTTCTGGTCTTTTCCTGCGAGATGTCGCGCGAGCAGGTGGCGCTCAACATGCTCTGCGCCAACGCCAAGATCAACGGCCACAAGCTCAGGCGCGGCCAGCTCTCCGACGAGGACTGGCAAGAGCTGCCTCAGGCGGCCGACCGGCTTTCTCGCGCTTCGATCTTCATCGACGACACGCCCGGGTTGTCGATCAACGGGCTGCGCGCCAAAGCCAGAAGGATTGTGGCTCGACACCGCGAAGTCAAGCTGATCATCGTGGATTACCTGCAGCTCTTGACCATTGATGGACGGCCGGAAAACCGGCAACAGGAGATTACCAAGATCTCTCAAGGGCTCAAGCACCTCGCCCGGGAGCTCAAGCTGCCGATCATCTGCCTCTCCCAGCTCAACCGTTCGGTGGAGTCGCGCAACGACAAGCATCCGATGATGTCGGATTTGCGCGAGTCGGGATCGATCGAGCAGGATGCCGACGTGATCATCTTCATCTACCGCGACGAGCGCTACAATCCCCCGACCCCCGAGAACAAGAACACGGCCGAGCTGATCGTGGCCAAGCACCGCAACGGGCCGACGGGCAAGCTCGATTTTCTGTTCTTCAACGAATTCATGCGATTTGAATCTCGATACTCCATGGAACCCCCAGGAAACATCAACCCCGAAGATGTGAGGCCATGAGATATTCACGGGTTCTGATAGGCGTAATGGCAGGTCTTTGTGCTTTTCTGTCGATCGGCTCGCGGGTCTGCGCACAAGAGGGCGAAAAGATCATCGAGATCGAGATCCGAGGATCCGCGCATGTCTCTCTCGACCGCATCGAGGACAACCTCAAGATGCGGGAAGGTGCCGTATTCTCTGAAGAGGCGTTTTCCAAGGACATCAAAAACCTCTACGAGAACGACAGTCTGCGCGTCCTGGCCGTGAGCCGGGAGATCATCAAGGTCCCTGGCGGCATCAAGATCGTGATCCACATAAAACAGGACGACCGCATCACCGAGATCCGCTTCCAAGGCGTGGTCAGCGAGGATGAGGAGGACCTGCGCAGCCTCATGGGGTTGCGACCCGAGAGCATAGTATCACAGTATTTGATCAGCACTTATGCCGACATGATCAAGGAGCATTATCGCAGCAAGGGTTACTATTTGGCAGAGGTCAACATCTGGCAGGAGCCGACCGAAGAGGGTATCGTGGCGGTCTTCGAGGTTTTCGAAGGCGAAAAGATCACGGTCAAGGATATCCAGTTCGTCGGCGTGCAGCAGCTCGAACCTGGTGAGCTCGAGAAGCGTATGGAGACCAGCGATCCCACCCTCTGGATCTTCACCTCCAGCCTGAAGTCCCATATTCTGCAGAAGGATATTGTACTGCTCAACGAATACGCCCGCGCCGAAGGCTACCTGGACGCCAAGATCTCGCTCGAGGAGATCCGTCTCGACGAGGACAGCGACGGTGCGGTCATCGTGATCAGGGTTCAAGAGGGCCAGCGTTACACGATCGGTCGCATCGATCTGTTGTTCGGGACCTCCCGCGAGCCGCAGGCGAAGAGCCAGGAGTTCACCCGCGAGAAGATCCTCGAGTTGGTGGAGACCAAACCGGGTGATGTCTACCGCAAGATCAGGATCGAACGCGACCTTCGGCGGATCGAGCAGTTCTACGGCGAGAGGGGTTACATCCGCGCCCAGGTGGGGTTTCCTGAGGAGTTCTACGACGAGCACGAGCCGGTGGTCAATCTCACCTTCTACGTCAACGAGGACGTGAAAAAATATGTGCGCGACGTGATCGTAGCCGGCAACAAGCTCACCAAAGACAAAGTCATTCGGCGCGAGATTACCCTCTATCCCGGAGAGGTCTTCGACACCACCGAGATCAACTGGAGCAAAAACCAGCTCAACGCGTTGCAGTTCTTCGTCAATGAGCAGGGACAGCCGCGGGTCTACACCGAAACGCGGCGCACCGAGGACGAAAACTACGAGGACTTCTATGTCGAGGTGGAGGAGGGCCGCACCGGATTCTTTTTCTTTACGATCGGCGCCAGCACCGACGGCGGGATCTTCGGGGGCACGAGCATCAACAAGCGCAATTTCGACATCACCGACATGCCCTCATCCCCCCTGGCGGCGCCGGTCGAGTTCTTCACCAACGATGCTTTTCACGGCGGCGGCCAATCCCTGCGTCTGAGCGCCATGCCGGGCACGGTGTACTCCTCTTACGATCTCACGTTTCATGAGCCCTATTTTTTCGATACTCAGCCCACGCCGATCAGCTTCACTTTTTCGGCCTACCGTCGCTCCACAGACTACAACGAGTACGACATCAAGCGGATGGGGATCGCGCCCGTTCTCGGCAAGCGGTTGAGCCGGGAATGGACTGTGAGCCTCGGTTTTCGCAACGAGCAGATCGAGATGGATAACGTGACCAGATCGGCACCGCTGGCGGCGCAGGAGCTGGAGGGCACCACCGGCCGGCGTTCGCTGGAGACAACGCTGCGCTACCGCAACGTGGATAATCCATACGATCCGAAGCGCGGCTTGGCGGCCGGCCTGTCCTATGAGTACACCGGCGGGATCCTGGGCAACGATCTGGAGATGAACCGGATCATCCTCGATTCGACGGTGCATATCCCGGTTCTGGAGACGTCGAGCGGTAAGATCCATAAGGTCATCCTGAGCTCCAACGTGGGATGGTCGGAGGAGCAGGGCGCCATGGAAAATGTGCCGATCTTCGAGCGATTTTTCGTTGGCGGGTCGTCGGGCCGATTCCCGGTGCGCGGCTTCGAGTGGCGCGAGATCGGACCACGCCAGCAGGGCGAGCCGGTAGGCGGCAAGTTTGCCTACACCGTCTCGGCCGAGTACATGGTGCCGCTTTATTCCTATTACGATTCCTATTACGACGTGGAGACTCCGATCTTTCGCGGCGTCATTTTCGTCGATGCAGGTACCGTGGCCCCGGACATTTACGACTCCCGCGCGATCGGCCGTCTCAGGAGCAGTTACGGTGTTGGGCTGCGCATCACGCTCCCCGTTTTTGCTGGCCTGCCGATCGCTTTGGACTATGGTATACCTTGGAAAGACTATCCAGGTGACAAACGCCGCTCTTTCAGCTTCAGCATCTCTCACTGGTTCTGAGATTCGGGCACCATCACCATCACTAGGGAGAACGGAAACGATGATGGATAGAACGATCAACATCATCCTTCTCAGCATAGCGCTGGCCGCCGCCGGGTTCGTGGGGGCCGGTTTCGGAGGAGGAAGCCCCCAGGCTCAAGCGCAAAAAATTGCTTACGTCGACGTTTCGCGTGTTCTCAGCACCCACAGGGGGCTGGCTGCCGAGCAAGAGGAGCTCGAGCTGAGCGCACGGGATAGTCAGACCATTCTCGACGGCCGGCGGGAAGAACTGGAGAAGCTGCGGGCCGAGCTCATGGTCTATTCGCGGGGCAGCAAGGAGTATGTGGCCAAGGAGTTCGAGATCGAGCGGAAAAAGCTGGAGTTCGAGCTCCAGGGCCGGCAGATGCAATACGAGCTGGATCAACGCAAGGCCGATGCACTGCTCAAAGCCTGCACGGAGATCGAGAAGGCGTTGATACGCTACTCGAAGGAGTTCGGCATCGACGTGATCCTCTCGGCACCGTTTTCGGTTTCCAAGGTGCGGACCAACGATCCCAACGATATTCTCAAGTGGCTGAGCGACGTCGATGTTGTCTGGGCCGATGATGCGCTTGACATCACCGAGGTCGTCATTACTATCGTTAACGGTTCGTAAAAGGCATGTGGAGCTTGCCCTCTTGAAAAAAACACTCAAAGAGATCGCCGAGCTCATCGGCGGCGAGTTGGATGGGGACGAGGACATTCAAATCACCGGGCTCGCCGGGATCCGGGAAGCCGAAGCAGGGACACTGTCGTTTATCGCCAACGAGAAATACCTGCGTTACGCCAGGGAATCGAAGGCCTCGGCGCTGGTGGTCTCCCGCGATCTGCAGCTCGAGGGCAAAACGCTCGTGAGGGTCGACGATCCGAATAAGGCCTGGAACCGGCTCCTGGAGCTGATCCGGCCCTCGGTTGTCACGACGCACGGCGGTGTTCATTCCACCGCCGTGGTCGGCGAAAATGTGGAACTTCATCCCGACGTCGCGATCATGGCCTATGTCACGGTGATGGACGGCGCCTCCGTCGGTCGGGGCACCGTTCTCTATCCGCATGTTTACGTGGGCCATCAGACGAAGATCGGCGAGGGCTGCGTCATCTATCCCGGGGTGGTGATCCGTGAGCGGGTCGAGATTCGAGATCGCGTCGTGATCCACCCCGGTGCGGTGGTCGGATCCGATGGCTTCGGATACCAGACGGTCAGCGGCTCGCTCACCAAGCAGGAGCAGCTCGGAACGGTGGTCGTCGAGGACGACGTGGAAATCGGCGCCTGTGTTACCATCGATCGCGCCAGGTTTCATGAAACACGCATTGGACGGGGATCGAAGATTGACAATTTGGTGCAGATCGCGCACAACGTCGTCGTAGGATGTGAGAGCATCATCGTGAGCCAGACAGGGATCGCGGGAAGCTGCCGGATCGGCGATCACGTGATAATTGCCGGCCAGGTCGGAGTTGCCGGACACTTGACGATCGGCGACAACGCAGTCATCGCCGCCAAGGCCGGGATCAGCAAGAACATCGCGCCGAACGACGTCGTTTACGGCATTCCCGCGGGCAAAAAGATCGAAAAACAGCGCGAGATCGTCAGCTTGCGCAAGCTCCCCGAGCTGCTGAAATCCTTCAAAGAGTTGGAAGAAAGGGTTGCCCGTCTTGAAGCTCGATCGCAATCAGAGAACGATCAAGGATACCGTTGAGTTTTCCGGTGTTGGGCTGCATACGGGGAAAGAGATCAACGTCTGCATCAAACCCGCGCCACCCAATACGGGCGTGATCCTGGTTCGAACCGATCTACCCGAGAAACCGGAAATCCCGGCTCACGTGGAGTACGTGGCTGATTACCTCAGGCGTACGTCGCTGAAGAACGGTGCCGCCGAAGTGCATACCACCGAACACCTCTTCGCGGCCCTCTCGGCTCTCAAGCTCGACAACCTGATCATCGAGCTCGACTCCGAAGAGGTCCCGGGGATGGACGGCAGCACCCGGCCCTTCTACGAGCTCCTCAACGAGGCAGGCGTGGTGGAGCAGAAAGCCCCTCGGAAAGCCTACGAGATCACGGCGCCGATCGTCGCGGTGGAGAACGGCTCGATGCTGATGGCCGTACCGAGCCCGAACGGCACCCTCTCCTTCAGCTACACCCTGGACTACCAGGACCGCGATATTCCCTCCCAGTTCTTCCAGTATCACTTGGACGAATCCTCCTTTTGGAACGAGATCGCCCCGGCACGCACCTTCTGTTTCGCCGATGAGGCCGAAAAGCTGCTTGCCGCCGGCTACGGCAAGGGAGCTACCTATCAGAACACTCTCGTGATCAAAGACGGCCAGGTCATCGAGAACCAGATGCGCTTCCAGAACGAGCTGGTGCGTCACAAGGTACTCGATCTGATCGGAGATCTCTTCCTGGTCAACTGCGATTTGAGCGCCCACATCATCGCGGTCAAATCGGGTCATGACGACAATATCAAGCTCGTGCGCAAGATCGTGGATGACATCGAGCAGCGTAAGCTGGCCGGGCTCATCACTCCCGAGTCGGCCATGGACATCCAGGACGTGTTCAGCTTGTTGCCTCACCGTTATCCCTTCCTGCTCATCGATCGAGTAATCGAGCTCGAAGGCTACCGCCGCGCCGTAGGCATCAAGAACGTCACCTTCAACGAACCCTTCTTTCAGGGGCATTTTCCCGGTCAACCGATCATGCCCGGTGTGCTGATCTTGGAGGCCATGGCCCAACTGGCCGGCGTGGTGCTCTTGAGACGCCTGGAGAACACAGGCAAGCTCGCCGTGCTCTGGGCGATTGACAAGGTGAAGCTGAGAAAATCGGTCATCCCCGGCGACCAGCTCAAGATCGAGATCGAAGCCACGAAGGTCAAGGATCAGGTCGGCCGGGTTCAGGCCAAGGCCAAAGTGAATCAGAAGATCGTCGCCGAGGCCGTTCTCACGTTTACACTGGTGGACGCTGGCTAATGAGTCGAGGGACGAAAATCCATCCAACGGTCTTGATACATCCCAAGTGCGAGATCGGCAACGACGTCGAGATCGGTCCCCACTGTGTGATCGAGAAGGGGTCTGTCATCGGTGACGGCACGATCCTCATGGCCGGAACGATCGTGCACAGCGAGGCGATATTAGGCCGCAACAACATCATCCACTCTTATGCCGTGTTGGGCGGTGCCCCTCAGGACCTGGACTACCAGGGGCAGCCGACGCGGCTGACGATGGGTGACAACAACACGATCCGCGAGTTCGTCACCGTCAACCGGGGGACGACGAAGGAGCGCGGCGAGACGATCATCGGCAGCAACAATCTCATCATGGCCTGCAGCCATGTGGCCCACGATTGCATCCTCGGCAACAACATCATCATGGCCAACAACGTCTTGCTCGCAGGTCACGTGCGGGTTGGCGATTGTGCCAACATCAGCGGCGGTGCCGCGGCGCACCACTTCACGACCATCGGCCGCTACGCCTACATCGGCGGCATGTCCAAGGTGAAGGTCGATGTGCCGCCCTACATGGTGTCCGATGGCGATCCGGCCCTGCCGCGGCGGTGCAACGAGGTTGGGCTGCGACGGCACAGCTTCGACGAGAAGGTGATCGGCGCCCTCTCGACGGCGTTCAGGACGGTCTTCCGTTCGGGCAAACCTCTCTCCGAGGCGGTGCTCGAGCTCGATCCCCAGGGGATCGAGGAGGTCGCGATCTTCAAGGATTTCCTGCAACAAAAGCTGCACGGCAAGCATGGCCGTTATCTCGAGGCCCTGAGAGGCTGAAAAGCGCGAACCCCTGATGGAAAGATCGAGATATCGATCCCCCCAGGCTCTTCTGAAGGAGAAAGCTGTGAAGGAAACGCTCAAGGTGGCGGTTGTCGGAGTCGGGTACTTGGGGCGGCATCACGCCCGGATCTACAGCAAAATGCACGGTGTCGAGCTCGTGGCCGTGGCGGATGCTGATCCCGACACGGCCGAGCGGATCGCCGACATGTACGACGCCCGGCCCTTCACCGACTACCGGGATCTGCCGGAGGGGCTCGACGCGGTGAGCGTGGCGACGCCAACGGTGACACACTTCGACATCGCCAGGTTCTTCCTGGAGCGGGGTGTCTCGGTGCTGGTGGAGAAGCCGATGACCCACACCCTCGACGAGGCCCTGGAGCTGGATCGCATCACCAAGACCGCCAACGCGGTGCTGCAGGTGGGGCACATCGAGCGTTTCAACCCGGCCATGGTGGCGATCAAGGATCTCCAGATCGAGCCCAAGTTCATCGAATCCCACCGACTGGCACCTTTCAAGTTCCGATCCACCGATGTCGGTGTGGTCATGGATCTCATGATCCACGATCTCGATATCATCCTCGAGCTCTGCCACAGTTCGATCAAAAAGGTCGACGCCGTGGGCGGGTCGGTGCTGGCTCGCAGCGAGGACATCGCCAACGCCAGGATCGAGTTCGAATCGGGCTGCGTCGCCAACGTGACGGCGAGTCGTGTCTCCTTCAAGAGCTTGAGACGGACGCGAATCTTCTCCAACGACTGTTTCGTCAGCCTCGACTACGAAAAGAAGTACGCGCTGCTGGCCAAGAAGTCGCCCGATCTCGACCTGAACCGGGTGGATCTCTCCAACATCGATCCCACGCGCCTCGACGATCTGAAGCGGATCTTGATGGACGACCTGATCCAGGTTCAGGAGCTCAAGCTCGACGAGTACGAGCCGCTCTTCAAAGAACTCGAGTCGTTTACGGAGAGCGTGCGCCGCGGCGACGAGGAAACAGCCGTCCCGTCATCTCACGGCGTGCGGGCCATCCGGCTGGCCAGCGATATCCTCACCGCCGTCCAGAGCCATCAATGGTGAAATAGGGGAGCAGGCAGGGGGCGTTCAGCTGCCACCGGAGCTCGTGCTGGCCTGTCCCGCGCCTCCCTGCGACCGCTTCAGGCTGGGAGGCAGGTGGATCCTTTGATCATTGGATTGGAGCTCCCTGAAGGAGACGATGGCGTTCTTGCCCTTGGTCTTGGCCGAGAGCAGGCCGAGGTCGGCACCCTTGAGGAACTCCTCCCAGGTCATGGAGCCGTCCCCTCGGTATGAGTTGAGGCCCAGGCTGATCGTCAACTGTACCGAATAACCCTCCTTTTCGTAGGTCAAGGCGTTGACGATCGCCTGGATGCGCCTGGCGATCCTGTTGGTCTCCGCCTCGTCGGTCTTGGGCAGGATGACGAGGAACTCGTCGCCGCCGAGACGGCCCGGGATGTCGCAGTTGCGGATCAGGGATTTGAGCTTCTTGGCGAAGGAAAGCAGCACAAAATCGCCGAAGGCGTGACCCAGGGTGTCGTTGATCCGCTTGAACGTATCGAAATCGAGCATGATCAGCGACAGGATATCGCCGTAGCGTGTGGCGCGGTCGAACTCTTCCTGGAGTCGGCTGACGACGTAGCGGTCGTTGAAGAGGTCTGTTTTGAAGTCGGTGATCGATTCTTCCCGAAGCTGTCTGAGCTCGGCCGATTCGTTGGTCCGGTTGGACATTCTCTGGACGAGAGCATCGATGCGGAAGGCCAGCTCCTGGGCCGACTGGCCGCAGGAGTAGTCGTTGGCGCGGGAGCACAGGTCGCGCATCGCCTCACCACGGGGGGCGTTTTGTAGCGAGATGACGAGGTGCTGGTTCATCCTCAATGCATCGGCGATGGTTTGAAACTCGTCACGAGGCATCGGCTCCTTCGACGGCCGCAGCACGACCAAGTCGGGGTTTTTATCATGAATCGCCTGCTTGGTCTCGAGCAGATTCTGGCTATGAAAGAGAATATATCCCAGCGGTTCGAGGAAACCTGCCAGAGCAGGTATTGGGGCGGAACATAAATCTGCTAATAGAATAGACTTACGGAAACTCACTGCATCCCCTTTGTCTGTTCGTGATTCCGGTTTGCAAGGTCCCCATTTTCCCGTCCGCGCGTATTGAACGACATTTGGAAAATGATTTAAAGTATATAACGGAAATTGTCTAGGAACAAGACGGCGATTTAATTAAATCAACTAATTTGCATATATTGCGGACAGTGTGAGCGAAGGGCGTCAAAGAAACGAAGAATCCGAATCTCCACCTTTTTTATTGACATGAACCATCAGGTTGGTAACTTAACCAGCTTTATGTTCGGTTCTGTAAGTATTTGTTTTTGGACCGATTGATCCTGGAACGATAAGGAACCTCCCTTCTTCCCGGGTTGCATACAGGTCCATTCATTTTTGGTTATGAGGGGGGTGCTGAATGACCAAGATTTCCGTGAAGGAAATGATCGAATCAGGGGTTCACTTCGGGCATCGTGTGAGCCGCTGGAATCCCAAGATGGACAGGTTCATCTACGGCAAGCGGAATCTGATCCACATCATCAATCTCAAGGAGACGGTGAAAGGTCTCGCCCGGGCCAGCCACTTTGTGGCCAAGCTGGCATCCACCGGTCAGCAGATCATCTTTGTAGGGACCAAACGTCAGATCAAGGAAGTCATCGAGGCCGAGGCCAAGCAAGCTGGTATGCCGTATGTGACCGAGCGTTGGCTGGGTGGCACGCTGACCAATTTCCAGACGATTCATGCCCGTTTGAAGCGCCTCGAGACGCTGGAGGACATGGAAACGACGGGCAAGATGGAACTCTACAGCAAGAAGATCCAGGCTTCCCTCACGCGCGAGCTGAGGCGTATTCGCAAGAATCTCGAGGGGATTCGAGAACTGCACCGTTTGCCTGCGGCGCTGGTGATCATCGATCCGCGCAACGAGCGCAACGCGGTCAAGGAAGCCAACAAGCTGGACATCCCGGTGGTGGCGCTGTTGGATACCGATTGCGATCCCGACGACGTCGACATTCCCATTCCGGCCAACGACGACGCCATCCGTTCGGTCCAACTGATCCTGGAGCACCTGGCCAAGGCGATCGTGGAGGGCAAGGCCAACTACGACGAGAAGGCCGCCATGGAAGCTCGCGCCGAAGACGAGGAAGATCAGTTCCAGTTGGCATCCCAACTGCGCCGGGCGCAGGCGCAATCCCAGCGTGGTGGTCGCGGCAACGGACAAGGTGGTCGTGGGGGACGCAAACCACCGCGTGGTGGTGGTGGACCGCACGGACCGCAGAGGCCTGGCGATAAGCCGCGCGCCAGCGAGCCGCGGCCCAGTGCCAGTGCCAGTGCCAGTAAAGCCGCTCCGCCGGCCAGCGGTACGGCGACGTCAAAGACAGAACCTAAAGCAGCAAGCGAAGTTGCTGCGCCTGCAGCAGCCGAGGCGACTCCGCCCGCTGCCGCCGAGGCCCCTCCGGCCCCGGCCCCGGCCCCGGCCCCGGCTTCGGCCCCGGCTTCGGCTCCGGCTCCGGCCCCGGCCGATGCTCCTCCTCCGGCAGCAGCGGCAACCGACGACGCTTCGGAAGCCGAGCCGAAGACCGAGCAGGGCTCCTGATCGAGGATTTCCGATCGTAAACCCTGCTTTGATTGGCGACGGGCTTTTAAGACAAACCCTTCGCGACGATCTGTCGCGAAGGGGTGATCAAGACCACCGATTGACTCTGCCCTTAGTCAGGAGCCTCTCGCGATGTGGTGAGAGGCTCCTGGTCGATTCAGAAAATCCTAAGGGATTAAGGGATAGGGTCGAAACGGAAACAAAACGGATCTCGAACAGTAACCGAGAACGAAGAGAGCGCATCTTCTAGAGCTGCTGGAAAGGAACGGGAAGAGATGACGATCGATGCCAAACAGGTTAAAGCCCTCCGGGAGAAGACTGGCGCCCCGATGATGGACTGCAAGGAAGCCCTCGGTGAGGCCTCCGGCGACATGCAGAAAGCCGTCGAATACCTGAGGAAGAAGGGTCTGAAAACGGCCGACAAGAAAGCCTCGCGTCAGACGAGCGAGGGATTGGTCGGCTCTTACATCCACCACAACGGCCTCGTGGGTGTTCTCGTCGAGGTCAACTGTGAGACCGATTTCGTGGCCCGCAACGAGGATTTCCAGACATTCGTTCGCGATCTTTGCCAGCATATCGCCGCGGCCAATCCCACCTATCTGAACCCGGAAGACGTTCCGCAGGAGGTTCTGGAAAAAGAGAAAGAGATCATGAAGGCGCAGATCACAGGCAAGCCCGATAATGTGGTCGAAAAGATCATCGAGGGCCGCCTCAACAAGTTCTATCAAGAGAACTGCCTCATGAACCAGACCTTCGTCAAGGACGACAAGAAATCGATCACCGATCTGCTCAGGGAGCTCATCGGCAAGCTGGGCGAGAACATGAAGGTGCGGCGGTTCGCGCGTTTCGATGTGAAGAGCTGATCTGCAGCCTTCTGCCAGAGGATTAGCGATGGCCTACATTCGTGTTGTGCTCAAGATCAGCGGCGAGGCCATGGGGGGGACCGGACGCAGCGGGCTCGATCCCGACCGGATCACCTTCATCGCCAAGCAGATTATCTCCGCCCAGGCGGGGGGCGCCGAACTCGGTCTGGTCGTGGGGGGCGGCAACTTTTTACGAGGAGCGACCCTTCAGGGCAGGATCGAGCGGGTCACAGCCGATCAGATGGGGATGCTCGCCACGGTGATCAACGGCATGGCCCTCCGTGACAGCATCCGTGCTCTGGGGGGCCAGGCCGAGGTGCGCAGCGCCGTGCCCGTGCCCGGTGTCGTGGATCGATTTCGAGCCGAGGAAAGTCGTGCTCTGCTGGCCGCCAAGACGGCCGTTATCTTCGCCGGCGGCACGGGAAATCCCTTTTTCACCACCGACACGGCCTGTGCGTTGCGCTGCTGCGAGATCGAGGCGGACCTGATGCTGAAGGCCACCAAGGTGGATGGCGTCTACAGCGACGATCCGCTGAAGAACCCCTCTGCGGAGCGTTTCGACAGGCTTTCCTATCAAGATGTGCTCGATCGGCAACTGGGCGTCATGGACCTGACCGCGGTGGAGCTCTGCCGTTCTAAAGGTATTCCAATTCTAGTGTTTGACTTTCTCCGAGAAGGTAATATTGTCAAGGCAGTAAAAGGCGAATCTGTTGGGACCTTGATAGCGTAAAGGAAAGGTATCCTCATGTACGACCAGATACTCTCTGAGACCAAAGACAGTATGAAAAAGGCTGTAGAGCACTTTGAAAAGGAGGTCAAAGGCCTTCGGTCAGGGAGAGCGACGCCTGCCATGGTGGAGAACATCAGGGTGGAGTACTACGGCTCCAAGATGCCCCTCAACCAGGTGGCGTCGATCTCGGTGCCCGATCCGCGCTCCATCGTGGTCAAACCCTTCGATGTCAATTCCATCAAGGAGATCGAAAAGGCGATCCAGATCTCGGAGGTCGGAATCACTCCCCAGAACGACGGCAAGATCATCCGTCTGCAGGTTCCGATGTTCTCCGAAGAACAGCGCCACAAACTGGTGGCCCACGTGAAGGATCTGGCCGAGCAGAGCCGGGTTTCCCTGCGTAATGTCAGACGGGACAACATCAAAGCCGCTGAAACCGCCAAGAAGGATTCCCAGCTCACCGAGGACGACCTGAAATCGATCAAAGACGAGATCCAGGATATCCTGAAAGAAAACGAGAAGAATATCGACAAGGTCCTCGACGACAAGAGCAAGGAGATCATGGAGCTCTGATGCTCGCAGAACGGCGGTCGGTAGCGGGATCGGCGCCGGCGCTTTCTTTCAAAAAAAAACAGAGAACGGTTCCGCCACGGCTTTGACAAGAAACCGCAAGTGGTGATAGAATCCTACTCCTGATATACAAAAAAACGGCGGGGGCATAGCTCAGGTGGTAGAGCAACTGCCTTTTAAGCAGTGGGTCGGGGGTTCGAGTCCTCCTGCCCCCACCATTTTTTTAACCTATCCAGCACACTCCAGGGAACTGTAATACCCTCCAGTGACAGCAATTTAGAGTCACCGCTCTCCGGCGATAGTACGTTACCCCAAACTCCACCGACGACCACCGAAAACCACCCAAATCCGTCCTCGATAGGCGCTATACAGTCGCCGGTCTGGCGAGCGCACCAGTTATTCCAGGAACTGACTCAGACATGGATCATGCGCGCCGAGCAATCGGCAGGCGTTTTGACGCTAGATTGTACCGCGCCGCCCTCCCTCACCATCAGTGTTCGGATGTTTCATTTCCATCGCCGATGAATGCCCTAGGTTCTTTGTCTGACCGAACATGCCGGTCGGGCTACGGTTGGCCGTGATGTATGAGTCAGGTAGCGGGGAAGAAAAGACCTGCTCAGACGGTGCGTGACTTAGCGTGGGACACTGCCTTGCGACGCCTGTTTGCAGCGGCAGCGCTCTCAGCAGTTGCATCGCTGCAGTGTCCTTATCTCGTGTGAGCAGTGGCAGTGTGGTCAGCAGCCGCTGCACCGACTTGGCCATAACCCGGAACCGATCGTTTTTGGCTCTTGCCGCACCCCTGTGCAGTGGACGTCGCGATCGGCGATCGTGTGATAGTGGCCTTGCGATCGCTATTACCCATCGGTAGCCCGACCGGGATGGACGTTCAGGCCGTGAATGTGTGCTGGCGCACACCGACTCGAATGAGAAGGCGGCGGCAGCACCGAGCTTGGTCCCGGAGCAGCAGGTTTTCCATTCTCCCTCCGCTTGGTATTCGATCAGGAATCTCTCGACGCGGCCAGCACAGGCTTCTTAGATCCGCACTCTATTGAAAGTGCGAGGCTCGCCGAGGTCGACTTCGAGACATGCCCGCCCGGTCCCGGCGTCGGTAGCCCACCGTGTGCCCGGATCGCCGTCGCGAGCCTTGTCAGGCCCGTACTCAGCCATCGCTTGGAAAACATTGTTTGTGCTGGCCTTCTTTTGGAATGCGAAGGAGGTGGATTCGAGTGAGATCGGTGCGATCCTCTCAGCCTGCCCAACCACTTCGAGTACCACGATGGTGTCGATGTCGCGGCGATCCTCCTCTGTCACTGATAGTGTGATCCTTTCCTCGCTCTGGTGCCACTCAACATGACCGCCGCCGAGAATGAAAGCTGCTCTGATGGTTGCATCGATGGGGGGGGGAGAAGGAGCGTCTTTTCCGGCCAATCCAGGACGTGGAGATAGATCTTGTCGATTCTGTGAGTCAATGCATACCAGGGCTCCGGTTTGAAGGGGCCACCCCGTGTTCCGTAGATCGCTTCGCCATGTTTTTTCAGCCACTGGCCGATTTCTCGCAGACGTTCGACCCGGCGCGGCTGGATACGCCCGTCCGGCATGGGACCGACGTTCAAGAGGAGGTTGCCATCGCCACCTACGACCTGCACCAGGATCCGGATACACTCCTTCAGCGATTTCATCGTATCATCGGGCTTTCAGGCCCATTGACGGCTGAGGGTCATGCATGTTTCCCAGGGCCTCTCCACCTGGAACGGGCCGATCCGCTGCTCGGGGGTGTCATAATCACCCCTCAGACCGCAGCGGTCGTTGATGATCACCTGCGGATGAAGACTCTCGATTGTGTTGAAGAGACGTTTCGAGTCCCAATCGGCAGTCGTCCCCTCAAGGCCGTCGAACCAGAGTAGGTCGACTTTGCCGTAGCTTGTGAGCAACTCCTTCACCTGCCCATGCAGGTAGGCGATGTAACGGTCGTGATTTTCAGTGCGGTAGTCGGGGTGATGCCAGTCGGGCTGAGAGTAGTAGTAGCCGACTGCCAAGCCGGCGTTGCGGCAGGCAGCAGTGAGCTCCGCCACGATGTCGCGTCCGAAGGGCGAGGCGGAGCTGGTGATCTTGTAGTCGGTCAGCCGCGAGTCGAAATTGACAAATCCGTCGTGGTGTTTGGTCGTGTAGACCACGTACCGCATCCCGGCGTCCTTCGCCCACTCTTCGGCGTCAAAGGCGATCGGATTGAACTCCTTGTAGAGGTAGTCGTAGACCTCGACCGGGACACCGGACTCGGCCGTACCAGAGCGATGTTCCCGCCGCGGCCCCTTGCGCGACCATCCGATCTCAGTTCCTTCCAAGCAAACCGGTCCCAGTGGATGAAAAGGCCGAAACGGGCCTCACGCCACCAGGCCAGGCGGGGCTCGCGAAAGTCTTCCGGCTCCGGCCCCCCTTCAGGGCATCTTGACCGGCCTCGCAGCCAGCATCCGCTACGACCTGAAAAAGTATATCTACTCTGATCTCGAACGTGGTCTGAGCCGCAAACGTCGGCGCAAAAAGATTAAGGCCCAATGAAAGAAGGATCATTTGCGCGTTGAAAGAACTGTTGAGACGCGTCATCACCACTTTCCCCTTCACGACCTCGAGCTATCTAACATGATTCGGGATGATGATAAGAAAGCCTTTGTATCACGTCACGCCGACAAAATACATCAGCGATTGGAAGGATCGTCGTCGCCGAAATTGCGATTTCGAAGAAATCTGAATGCGCCAGCAGGAAAAATCGCGTGAGTTGGAATCCGGAAGAGGAGTTTGGCCTTCAGGCGCCGATCCTCCGGTCGAGTGCCACCTCGAACCCGCCGTTCGGAAGTCTAGTCTGGATTTCCCTGCACTCGGATTCCATGAATAATGCGGGCTAAAGGCCATGGGCTGCGGGCGAAGCCCCTACTATGGTACTCTCCTTCCAGCGCCCGGGATTACCTCCACTTTTCCGGAAATCGTCCGTCGTCTCGAGGCGGAGGGACACGAAGTGGGTTTTCATGCATGGGATCACCGATTGTGGCAGGACCACTTGGACGAGCTGTCTTTGGTGAGGATCCGGCGATAGTTCGAAAGAGCCATTGAATCTTATGAGACTCTCCTCGGCCATCCACCGCTCAGCTCTGTGGCTCCTGCGTGGTATTGTAATGAAAAGAGCCTTTCGATTCAGGACACGCTGGGGCTTTCCTACTGCAGTGATACTCGGGGAAAGCTCCGTTTCTGCCGATACTCGAAACACAGGAGTTCAATACCCCCCAAATCCCCACCACCATGACGTGTCTGAAGGAGATCATGTGAAGAAGAGGCGATCTGAGGCTCGCGGATTATGTCGTTAGTGAACTGTGCGAGGATCGATCGAATGTCTTTCCCATCCATGCCGAGGTCGAGGGAAGCGTTCACTGCAACCTGTTCGGGCCAACCTGCGCGAAGCACAGAAATTGGGCGTGAAGTGTCTGCCCCTGATTGAATTGTACCGAGAAATCCGCGAGTCCAAGATTCGTCGTCGGCGCATCATCACTCAAAGTTTGTCGTGAAAGTATACAACACGCTTTAAACCGTGGTTTTGCAGCATGGCTCTGTGAGGGGAATCGGATCTTTCGGGGTGATCACGGAACTCATCAGGGACCTAGCGGTCGTCCATGCCGTTCATGAGTCGTTGGAATCAGGAGAAGGTCCCATCTCCTCTGATTCACCAAGACGGCGGCAAAACAGAAGGGCGCTTTTCATTTTTGCGCACCATATTTTCGAACCGCGGGATCTTCAATACAGAAGGATATGCCGCCGGCTCTGTGTTGGCGGAAGAGCGAGATCTGGTAGACTGTCTCCACGGAATCGATTGCTTGTGAGGCGAGATTTCAGGATGACTCCCGAAGAGCTGCTCGAACATCAGGCTTTTGTGCGCAACGTCGCTCGAAGCCTGGTATCGGACCAGAACAGCGTCGCCGATATCACACAGCAAGCCTGGCTCGCCGCGCTGGAGCATCCACCCGCCTCGAGAAGTGCGCTCCGTGGCTGGCTCAGGAACGTCACCCGCAACTTTGCCCTCCGACTGCTGCGTGGCGAAGCCCGGCGCGCCGCCCGCGAACGGGCCGCTGCCATTCCCGAGGGGATCCCTTCGACGGAGGAGATTGTCGCCTTGGAGGAGTCGCGGCGCCACGTCGTCGAGGCTGTACTCGGCCTGGCCGAACCTTATCGATCAGCTATTCTGCTGCGCTACTATCATGACCTGCCTGCTGTCGAGGTCGCCCTGCGCCTCGATGTGCCGATCGAAACGACGCGCTCGCGCATCAAGCGTGGCCTCGCAAGGCTCAGACAGCAACTCGATGGGGAATTCGGCGATCGGACAGCCTGGATCCTGGCGCTGGCGCCGCTTGCGGGGGTGAAAGTTGCGGTCTCGGCGTCCGTTGCCACCGCAGGGGCGGCTACTGGAGTGGGAGCGGGGTTAGCAGGAGGGTTTGTCATGGCTACGAAGTTGACGATCGGAATCGTTGCGATTCTCTTGATTGGAGCGATGCTCGTTGTGTGGCACACTCTTTATGAAGAATACGAGCCGTCGAGAGAGCAGCAGATCAGCGCGAGGGCCGTGTCGATCGAAACGACCGCGAGCGGTGCTACATCCGCGGCGAGCGATGCTGACGTTTTCGAAGAGGCCGCGCGTCTGCGGACTCCTTTGCATGCAGCCGCGCAGATTTTCGGCGTCGTTTTGGACAGCGGGACATCCCGGCCCCTGGACGATGCAAGCGTCCTTCTGAGGTCGAGTGACGCTGGCTCTGAGACCCTGCGCACCAAAACCGATGCGGCCGGTCGCTTCTGCATCGACGTATCAGCCCGCTCTGGCTCAACATGGCTGGTGGTGCGTTGCCGGGGATACTGGGAACAGGTGAGCAAAATTGTGCTTTCAAATGAGATGCCGAGAGAGGAGCGGTCGATCCTGCTGGAGCCTCAGTGGCGCCTCGAGGGCATGGTTGTCGATAGTCAGGATCACCCCGTTCCAGGCGCGCGCGTCACCGCTGTCAGGCTGCACAGTTTTACCGACCGGAGTCGGACGGGACGGGAACGGACCGAGTGGACTGCGATCGCAGGTGCCGATGGTCGGTTCGTGCTTTCTTCGACCAGCGGGCCGGGTGATCTGGGCAGCCTGCTTCCGGAATATGTGCGCGGTGACAAAGGCGGTGAGGTCTCGACCTGGCAAGAATGTATTGCATCCCAGTATTTACTGATCCGCCTCGGTATTGGCCGTATCCTGCGCGGCAGGGTCGTCTGGTCCCTCGACGATAGCCCGGTCGTCAATGCGAGCGTCCGCGGTCTCGAAGAAAGCACGATACATCTAAGGTCTCTCAACACGGCCAAGCCCGATCGAACGGGCGCGTTCAGCTTGCACGGTGTGCCGATTCATGACCTCGATGTCGGTATTTTTTTCGGTTCTAGTGCGCGTCCCGATCGTACTATCTCCGCGCCCCAAGGAGTCGAGGACCTGGGTACGATCCACCTCGACGGTCCTACGACGATAGACGTTTACGTCGTCGACTCCCTGAGCGCTGAGCCGTTGCAGGGTGCGGCGGTGAATAGCCGTGTCAGGACAGATGCGTCGGGCCGCGCACGGTTGGCGGGGCAGCATGCAAACAGCAAGGTCAGGATCTTCTGCAGATGCGACGGATACCTGATCGACAGGGGCCGGGACCGAATTTGTCTCACAGGAAAGGCCGGGACGACGTCCGAGATTCTCGTCAGAATGGACAGAGATCCCACGTGGCAGGAGGAAGGCGGCCGCAGACTATGGGGCGGGTACGTACGCGATGAGCGCGGTGCACCCATTGCCGCTGCCGCCGTCTATGTCAGCTTCGATGGTAGCGCCAGCCTGCCGGCTCCCGGCTCCGACAAGGTCCTCAACAACAGGATCCTCTTCAGCCGAACGTCGTCACGCACCGGATTTGGATCCACCTTTCTTACCGACGATACGGGCCGCTTCGAAGATCGGATTCCACTGATTCCCGGCGTTCACACTTATAAGTCGATCGGTGTGATCCATCGGGATTACGCACCTCTCTGGATTTCGTGCCCCGAGCTTAACGGGGACGTGACCGCGGCGCCGACCTTGGTTCTCAAAGACATCCAGGCTTGGATCCCCGGTCTCGTGACGACGGAATCCGGCGAGCCGCTGAGTGGCTGCATCATCACCTGCAACGTCATCATGGATCCTATGTTCACGACTTTCATCGATGAGCGCGTGAGCGACCGCACCGGCCGTTTCTGGATCCCCTATATGCCCGGCACGACCCTTTCCGGTTTTGTCGAGCGTACCGGGTACGGGCCGGCGCATTTTAAAAACTCCGCTGATGAGTTCTATGCCGGCGGTACCGGCGAGCTTCGCGTTGCGCTCGAGGAACCTGTGCCTCCGGCTGTCGAGAAATCCGAACCCCCTCGTCATCCCCTCAACGTTCGCTGTCTTTCAAGCGACGGGCGGCCCGTGAAAGGGGTGGAGGTGACGGCCTTCGCGCAGCAGGGAAACAATATTTCCTTCGACCGTGGCGTGGGTGGACCGCTCGATTACACCCGTGGCTTTACCGATGCCGACGGCCGCGTTCGGGTCGAGTCGGATTCGGCCAGTGTCGTTCCCGTACGACTGGCGCTGTTCCGGGAACCCCGCTCCATCTCGCGAAGCCGGATCTACTACGAATCAGTGACTCAGATGCAACCCGGCCCGCAGGAGTGGATCGCCACGATCCGGGCCGGACAGGTCGTGGAGGCGCTCGTCGTCTTTCCGAAGGGGAGGGCTCCCGATTCGCTCGACATCAACGAGCTGCCCACGGGCAGCCTCGTGAAGCTGGCCGGTGAAGGATCGCGACGCCGCATCTCGCTCCTCAAAGGGCTGAAGACGGATGATGAGCAATGGTACACGGTGCGCAAGGTGACCAGTTGGGGCAGGAACCTTTCAGCCATGGCGGTGAGCCGCTACATTCCTTGTGGTCGCTACAGGCTCGTTGTCAAAGTGCGGGGCTTCCAGGACTACACCTTCGAGCCGATCGAGGTGACCGATGCGGACGAGGTCCTTCCACTGATCGTCAATCTCGTTCCGGCGGATCGATGACGGGGCGCCGATCTGGATCTGTCCTGTAGGCGCCGCTCCCATCTTTTTTGCGATCAACTTCTCCGAAACACGGCCATTCTTTGAAAAAATGTGACCTCCGGTCCGGTCCGGCGGGAAGTTATCATTGTGGAGGGGGGGCTGAAAACGACCGGCGAGAGGGGAGCCAGAGCGAGGACCGCGACATTCGAGGTTTCTTGGGAGCGACCGTGGAGCCAGACGACAAACCGGAGATCCTGATCGAACACGCCGGGTTCGTCAGAGCCCTTGCGCGAGGTCTGGTTGCCGACGAGCACCGAGCCGCGGACATCGCCCAGGACACGTTGCTCGCCGTTCTCGAGCAGAAACCCGACACGCAGAAACCGCTCCGGGCCTGGCTCTCGCGTGTGGCCCATAACCTGGCGCGCCGTTCCCACAGGACGGCCACGCGGCGGGCCCGGCGCGAGCGTGAGGAGCCGCCGCGCGAGCCGGTCACCCCGCCCGATCGGATTGTCGAGAGCGAGGAAATGCTGCGTTGTCTCACCGAAGCCGTTCTGAGCCTCGATGAGAGCTATCGAACGGCGGTCCTGTGCCGGTACTACGAGGAGATGTCACCCAATGAAATCGCGGATCGTTTGGGGATTCCCGTCGGGACCGTCAAGACACGCCTCAAGCGCGGTCTTGCAATGCTTCGGCAGCGCCTCGACAAGCGGTTCGGCGATCGCGGATCCTGGTGCCTGGCGCTGGTCTCGCTGGCAGGGATGAAAACCATCGGGGACAGTGCGGCGGCCACGGCTCCCATCGCTGCCGGTGCTTCGGCCCCCGCCGCCCCCGCCGCCGCCGCCCCCGCCGCCGCCGCATCAGCCGCAGCCGCCACCGCCAACCTCGCGCCCGGCACGCTGCTCTTTGGAGGATCCGTCATGGCAGTCAAGGCCAAGGTCGGCCTGGTGGCCGCGCTCGTACTGGCCGCAACGGCGCTCGTTCTCTGGCAGATCCTGCCCCGGACTCCGGAGGATACTCCGTCCGCCTCGGACCACGCGCGAGTGCACCCTTTTGAGGAATCCGGAGCCGCCTTTTCCGAGGAAGACGTAGGCGACGGTGCCGCTGCCAGGGCGCAGCCGATCAACCGTGTCCCCGTCACTACGCAAGGTCCATTCCTCGCAGGGCGGGTCGCGGACAAGGTGACGGGTGCGCCGGTGGAGGATTTCGAGATCACCCTGACGCGCCTTCCCCGCGAAGTCAGCACTTCCGCCACGGTTCGAAAGGAGCCGATCCGAGAGGTAGTCTCCCACACCGAGGGACGTTTCCATATCCCCGTGCCGCGTGGCGGATCCTACCGCCTGGCGGTTTACTCACGTCGCTACTGTACTAAACGGATCAACGACCTGGAGATCCCCGAGAGCACCGGACGCTCGGACTGCCTCGTGACACTCGATCCCGGATTCAGCGTCTCGGGGCGAGTCGTGGATCATGTCAGCGGACAGCCCGTAGCCGGCGCTCTGGTGGCGCCCAGCGATCCGATGAGCCGCTGCGGATTGGAAGACCTTCTCCAAGGTCGCTCAGAACGATTGATCCATGCACGTACCGATGAGCGCGGTGAGTTTCATCTCTCAGGGCTGCAGAGGAGCGCTGTCGGCGGGTCGGTGTTGTTCCAGTCGGTGGTGGCTGTTCATGACGACTACGCCCAGGGATGGGAACCCCTCGTGCCGGGTGAGACCGAATCGATCGAGATCCGCCTCGAGAAAGGCCACCACATCTTCGGGCATGCGCTGGATGACGATGGCAGGCCCGCGTCCGGCGTGGCTGTCGAGGTCTCCTGCGACGCCATCCCTCTCTGGCTCTACACTCTGACCGATGAGAACGGCTGCTACCGGACGCCGGCGGTGCGGCCGGGGTACGTAACGGTCCGGGCGCGCGTGCAGGTGAACCGCGACAGGGACAGTGAGCTCCCCGGCTTCACGACGGAGGAGCAGAGCGTCAAGGTGATCGACCGCGACTTAGCCGTCGACTTCGGCCCTCGACCTGAGCACGTCATCTGGCATGGCACCCTTCACGGCCTCGACAGAAGACCCGCTCCTCGGGCAACGATTTTTCTCTTCAAGCAGGATGCTGACCGCCGAAAAGCCCGGCTCTCAGGGACGGCGGGCCTGAGTTTTTCCTTGCGCACCGACGACGCTGGGCGCTTCGAGCTGCGCAAGCTGCTCCCCGGCCGCTATAGCGCGAGATTCATATTGAGTGACAGGTCCACGATCGACCATGATCCCCTCCTGGTCTTGGACCGGCCCGGCCGCACCGAGATGGACGTCCATCTCGGGGTCGAGGAGCCGGATGGATATACCGGCGGCTATACTGGCGCAATCAGCGGCGTGGTGATCGATGGTGCAACGGGTGGACCCTTTACGCCGGATCGCAAGGTGCGCGTCGATGCCTCGTGGGATCGCTCCAATCGGCGTAAGGCCAAGGTTGATTCCGAGGGCCGCTTCCGGCTGGAAAACCTCCCTGCTGCGACCTATCAACTGTCGATTTTCGCGGCGGGGGCGCCGGGTAAAATCCTGCACGGCATCCGGCTATCCGAGGGCCAGAGGCGCACCGGTCTGCGGATCGCGGTGCCGCCAGGTGGTGATCTGAAGATCGTGCTGGAAGGTTTCAATGGCGATGATCCGCGCCGGTTCGAGCTGGGCCGGCGGCGCCGAGCAAGCGCGAAGACCTACCGTCATACCCAGCGCCTCGAACCGGGAGGAACTTGGGAGCAGACCCGCACGGTGGAGGTCGGGCTCTGGACGGTGACCGTGGCTTTCGAAGAGCTCGGCGTGGTCGAGCGTCAGGCCGAGGTCTTTGCCGGCGCTCTCACAACGATCGTCGTCCACCGCGACGAGCTGGTGCCGGCCGCGACCGCTCCGCCGGACCAAAGGACCGCGACCGTTGCGGGCAGTCTCACCCGTCCCGACGGAACACCCATGCCCGCAAGGAACCTTGCTTTTTTTACTTACCAGGTCGAGGGGCTCGAGCCGGGAACCCTGCTCCGGCGTGCCGCGACCGATTTGGCCGGGCTCTTCACGGTGGAGGGGCTGCGGCCGGGAATGTGGACAGCCTCGCTTCTAGCGGAGCAAGACGACAGCATCCTCTGGACGCGGCACTTCAGCATCCCCGAAAGTCCCGACGATGGTCCGCACCCCCTGAATCTCGTCGTTCCCACAGGCTCGGTGAGCGGTAACCTCTGCAACGGGATGACCGGCGAGTCTCTCTCGAGTGACAGCCTCCCCTGGGACGCCATGGTATCGAAAGCCGGGACGTACAGCTACTGGAACAAGGACAGCGGTCCAACGCCGCATGGACGGTTCACGGTCCCGGGCATTCCTGAGGAGGAGTTCTATCTCTCCATACGCGCCCAAGGGTTCTGGCCCTACGAATCGGAGACCTTTGTTCATCCCGGCACCGGCGACGTCGACGTGGGCCGGATGATGCTCGATCCCTGTGGCGTGCTGAAGCTCGAAGTGACCGATCCGGACGGCAACCCGGTTGCCGCCTGCCTCGTTTTCATCGACAACCACCGCGTGTTCCCCGAAAGGGACAAATTAACACCCGAGGGTTCCCAGCTCTTCGATCGCCTTTCCTGCGGCCCGGTACGCCTGGAGATCAAGGCGCTCGGATTCCGTTCCTGGGAAGGATTGGTCGATCTCCCGCCCGGCATCCCGTTCGAGCTGGTAGTCTCTCTCGATAGGCAGTGAGCTGAACATCTCCATGGAACTACGATATCTTCATCTCGTTCCGCCACAGTTGGTCAGGGCATCCCTCCCTCTTAGATCAGCGGTTCGAGCGCTATCCAGGGGAGGGCCCTCCGATCGCAAGATGACATGATGGCAGATGAGCTCCGCCTTGTTGGTGCACCCCGGCGCGCGGCTTCTCATCCCATCTCTGCCCAGGACTTGCTGGCGGATAGCGGGCGTATTCGGTTTATCGCGTAGCTTTTGCGGCACTTTTTTCCTCTCCCGCCTTGGCATTGCGACTTTCGTCGACGCGGAACCGAACTAGAGTTTTCTTTGTTCGTTGCGACCCACGTGGGGCGGATCACCGGACGAAAACGACCCACGTGGGGCGATCGGCAGGCAGTCATGTGGGTCAGCAGTAGATGACCCACGTGGGTCAGTCGGTGATGACTCGCTAGTGGCCCGGGACCTGGTTTGATCACTCTCGCCGATTGCCTGCGCCCCGTTCCTTTTCGACAATGGTTTCGCGCCGACTTCCCCGCCTGAAACCATTTGCTCGACAACCACTTGCTCGACTGCGACCCCGTCACCCACCGCTTTTTGTAGACCCGCTCGTCCAACGCCGATTGCCTCTGCGCCTGCACTCACCTTTGACGCCTCCACAGGAAGGCGCACCACCTGTGCCAGTGGCTCCCGTGCAGCCACCTTGGACGCGGGAATACCTTCCGGGCCGTCTTCGGTCAGAATCCAAGCACGTTGGCACTCGGTGCAGCGATGATAGACCACTTGAAACACCCTGTGCATTTCGGTCTCTTGCTGGTTGAGCGGTTTCTCGAGATAGTCCTTGGCCAGAACGAGCAGCACGGTCGCAGCATCCAGCTCACCTCCGTAGTTGGCGGCCACGCGGTCGAAAGCCGCCAGCCAGAGTGCATGATCCTCGATGGCCAGTTCCGCGATCACTTTGAGCTTGGCATGCGACAGGCCGTACGGGTCTTCGGGAGGACGGTCGCCGTGTTGCGCGCGGCTCACAGCTTTCTCGATCTTACGCAGGCTGCTGTTGAGCGACAGCTCGAGCCACACCTTCTCGGTTTCTCTGGTGGCCACCCGACTGATCTCGCGCACAGCGCTCCAGGTGATATTCCCCTCTGAAAAAGCCTCGTCGATCTGCGGAAGCTCCTCGAGTGCGCGGACAATCCTCAACAGCTCGCGCGCCTTGCGGGGCCGATGGTGGAAGCGCATCTGGGCAAACTGGCTCGTCTTGGAAAAACCCAGCTTGCGATAGAGGCCGCGACGATCGAAATCGAAAAGGTAGAAGCCAAGCCCTCGTTCCAAGACACACCTCGGTCTATTGAACGTGCCGATCCTCTTCAGTAGGACTTTTTCCCCGAGCCCTTTCCTGAGCTTCATCACGAACTCCCTGCCTCCCCGTTAGCCTGCCTCCCCGTCCGCCGAATAACCCGTCCGCCGAATGACCGAAAAGCGGATATTTCCGGAGCAGAGCTCCCCGATGAGTAACGTTAATAGTATACCTTACAATTCCCTAACTTGCAAAGTTATAGTGACTTTTTTGCTCTTAAAAAAAAGGGAGGCTGGCCCGGTCGACTTCATTCTCCGTCTCGAAAATGTCAACTGGACAGAGAACTCGGCAAAGAGCGCAGAGCTCCTGATCGTGAGCGACGTCGTTGATATGGCAGGTGCTCATCCAGGCCTAGTTCCCCAAGGCATTCGCAGGATTGCCGAACAATGGCCTGTAGCGGGTGGGAGTCTTTCACCTCATAACGGCAACTTCTTGTCTATCCGGCTCAGGGAATAGAGGGGATATGGATTTCTTGTTCTTTTATCATAGGGATCAGGAATTTTTCAGCTCTAGTTCTCGAGCTCAAACCAGGGAGGGGGTGCGGTGGATCGGCATATATTTATTTCACACTCCTCGAAGAACGATGACATTGTCAAGAAGCTGCGAGAGACCATCGAGCTGCATGGCAACCTGACGTGGGTCGATTCGCGCGAGCTGAGCGGCGGCGATGACCTGAACGCCACAATCGAAAACAACATCCGCACGGCGCGCCATTTTCTGGTGGTCGTCAGCATCGAGGCCCTCGGCTCCGAATGGGTGCAGCGCGAGGTGCAGATTGCCCTGGAGGAAGCAAAGCAGCGCACGGATGGGTACAAGGTGATCTCCGTTGTCTTGCCAGGGGTAAATCCGGGACTTCTCAAACTGCTCTTCCCGCGCGAGCCGGTCCACATCTTTGTCGCGGACACTCCGACCGGCCTGAGTGACGTTATGCCCAGAATCTTCGCTGCGCTGGGAAAAGAGCTTCCTGAAGATTGGGAGTCGGGCAAGAGAATGCAGGTTGAGCCGGTGGAAGAGCTGATCCTCGAGCTGACCGATCCGACGATCGAAGAGCAAGACGGCGTGCGCCGAGCTGCTGCCACCGCCGAGCTGACCTACCACCCGGCCGATAACGGCCGTGAGATTTCCAGTCGCCGCTACAGATTCAAGGCTCCGCTCGGCCCACTCGAGCTGGGGGAGATCCGCTGGTACATCGAGAGCTACTACCGCTGGCCGACGGGTGTCTTCAAGGAACGTGCTGCAGAGACCGAAAAATTGTTGCCGCAGTGGGGCAACGCCCTCTACACCGCCGCGCTGGGTGGAGAATCGACACGTGCGCCGCTAGAGACGTGGCGCCGCGCCAGCGGTAACCGCCGCTTTTCCGTGCAGGTTGATTTCGAGCCGCTTGAGGGGATCGATGACGATCAAACCGCGCTGATCCGCGAAGCCGCCAGCGATCTGCTCTCCCTGCCCTGGGAGATACTGCGCGATGAATCCGGCTTTCTCTCGCAAGGCAACAGCGCGGTGCGCGTGCGCCGCCGTCTGCCCAACCGCAAGCCAACCACAACCCTGAAGGCCACGCTGCCGATCCGCGTGCTGCTGCTCAGCCCGCGTCCCGAAATCGACACCGGCGGCAACGATGTCGGCTATCTCGACCATCGCAGCAGTGCCCTGCCGCTGGTGCAGGCGGTGGAGAGCCTGGGAGAAGAGCTAGTCAAGGTCGACATTCTGCATCCCCCGACCTTTCCTGCGCTCAAATCAGCTCTCAATAGGGCAAAGGCGGCAAACGATCCTTATGAGATCGTGCATTTCGACGGCCATGGAGTTTACGACCGGCGGGTGGGTTTGGGGGCCCTTTGCTTCGAGGACCCCCGCGACGGCAAGAAGCTGGGGAAACGTCTGCTCCAGCTCGTCTACGCCAAAGAGCTGGCCGCCGAGCTGCGGGGTTACGGCGTGCCGCTGATCTATCTGGATGCCTGCCAGACGGCCCAGGCGGCCGAGGACCCGATGGCTTCGGTGGCGGCCAAGCTGCTCGAGGAAGGCATCGGTTCGGTGGTGGCCATGAGCCACGCGGTGCTGGTCGAGACCGCCCGTCGCTTTGTCGAGGCCTTCTACAAGAGCCTGGCTGAGGGGCAGCGGGTGTGTGATGCCATGCTGGCCGGGCAGGCCGAGCTCTACAGCGATCGCTACCGGTTCAAGATCATGGGTGCGGGGAATCTGGAGCTGCAGGACTGGTTCGTGCCGGTCCTCTACCAGGAAAAGGACGATCCTCAGGTCTTTACCGTCAAGCCGGGGGAAGCCGCCGCCCGGCTGATCAAGAAACGCCGGGAGCTCGAGCTGGGCAAGCTGCCAGCGCCGCCGGTCCATACCTTCGTGGGGCGCAGCCGCATGCTGCTGCACCTGGAGCGGTTGCTGGAGCAGGAGAGCTACGGGGTCATCCAGGGCAGCGGCGGCATGGGCAAGACCGTCCTGGCCGTCGAGCTGGCCCGCTGGCTGGTCCGTTCCGGGCGCTTCCGGCGAGCCGCCTTTGTGAGCGTGGAGCCGCACAACGTGCAGGATGTCAAGGGGGTCCTCGATGCCGCCGGCCGCCAGCTCGTTCCCAAGTACACCGTGACCGAATATGGAGACGACCTCGACGCCGCGCTACAGCCGGTCGAGCGGGCGCTGCGCGACAACTCGACAGTGATCGTGATTGACAACATGGAGAGCGTGCTGCCCGATTTTGCGGGCGATAATCCTGCCGGCGTGGCCGACGTGACAGAGTTGCTCGAGCTCTGCCAGCGCTTGCTTTCCGCTGCCCAGAGCTGTCGTCTGATTTTTACGACCCGCGAGTCGCTACCGAAGCCCTTTGCAGATCATAAGAACTCGGTCGAGCTGGGGCGGCTGAGTGAACACGAGGCGATTCAACTGGTCGAGCGGGTGATGGCCGACAACGGCTGGGAGCCGCCTGTTTCCGACAACGCCACGACCGCGGAGGAAGTGACCGAGCTGGTGGAGACGGTCAACTACCATCCGCGCGCCCTGGTGCTGCTGGCCCGGGAGGTGGCCGCCGGGGTGCGCGCCACTACCCACAATCTGACCCGGCTGATGGCCGAGCTGGAGCAGCGGAACCCGAAGGACCGGGAGAACTCGCTCTATGCCAGCGTGGAACTCTCCCTGCGCCGTCTGCCAACCGAGGTGCGCGAGCAGGTTAACGGGCTGGCCGTGTTTCAAGGTGGGGGACATTTGGCCATCATGGCGGCGGTGATGGGGATGAAAAGCGACAGCGTCGGTGCCGTGGCAGATTCGCTGATCGACGTGGGGCTGGCGGAGCTCCAGGAGTACAACTACCTGCGGCTCGATCCAGCACTACCGGCTTATCTGAAGCTGGGGCAAGCACCGCAGCGGCTGGCCGAGCTGGAAGCGGTCTGGGGCGAGGCTTTGATTCAACTAGTCGATTTTCTTTACCAGCAGTTGGCTAAGGACAGCACGATGGCTCTGCGGACGACCCTGCTCGAGCTGCCCAACCTGCTGGCCTTGCTCGATCGGCTGGAGCAGCAGGTTGTCGCGGACAGCTCTACTGCCGAAGCGGTTTCCGATACCGCCGGGAGCATCGAACAACTGCTGTCCAACCTGAACCGGCCGCAGGCCCTGGCTCGGGCCGTTGCTGTGCGGAAACGGGCGGCCGCTGCGATCCCTGAATGGGGTAATGCTAGCTTTAATAACGAGCGGCTGCTGATCGAGCGGCTGCTCCAGCAGGGGCAGCTCCAGCCGGCTTACGAAAAGGCCCAGGCGTTGCTGGAAAAGGCCAAAAAGGCAGGACCTGCCGCCTACAGCGGGGCCGATTACGATCTGGCAATGGCGCATTTACTGCTCGGCCGAGTGCTGAGTGTGGGCGGCCAGGCAACCCCAGCTCTGGACCTGTTGGCCGAAGCGCAAGAACAGTTCGAGGCGTTGGGAAAACGGGGCGAGACAATGGCTTCAGCGACCTTGATCGAGCAGGCTGACTGCCTCAGAGATTTGGGGAGTCTCGACGAAGCTACAAAAAAATATGAGGAAAGCATCAAGCGGGCTGAAAAACTGAAAGACTTCCGGCAGGTAGCGGTTGGCAAGGGGCAACTGGCAACGATACGAATGCAGCAGGGCAAGTTTGCTGAGGCTGTCGCCGGTCACGAAGAGGCCCGGGCTATCTTCGAAAAACAGAACGAACCAGCCTCGGTCGCCACCATCTGGCACCAGATCGGCATGGTGCATCAGGAAGCCGGTCATTGTGATGAGGCCGAAGCTGCGTACCGCCAATCCTTGGAGATCACAACCCGGATCAACGACCGGGCCGGGCAGGCGAGAAGTTTGAATCAGTTGGGAAATCTTTATGATGACTATTTGAATCGGCCTGAAGAGGCGGTGACTTTTTACCGCCAGGCGGTCGACATTGCATTTGAACTGGGAGATTTGGCGAAGGAAGGATTAAGACGCAGCAACATCGCCAATACCTTGGGAAAACTCAAGCGCTACGACGAGGCCCGGCAGGAAATCACGCGCGCGATCGAGTGCGATCGACAATTCGGTCATGCAACCGAACCATGGAAATCTTTCGACATTTTACACGACATCGAAGCCGCGGCCGGAGACCAGTCGGCCGCCCGAGTCGCGTGGCAGCAGGCCCGCGATGCCTACCTGGCCTACCGACAGCAGGGAGGATATGCGCAAGGGGGGGGCGGGAAACTGGTAGAGCACGTCGTGACCCTCGTTTCTCAACAAAAGCACGCCGAAGTCCAATCGCTTCTCAACCAGCTTGCCAACGATCCCGACGCTCCAGACTCGTTCTTACATCTGATACAGGCGGTGACGAACATTCTCAACGGCTCCCGCGACCCAGCCCTGGCCGAAAATCCCGCTCTCGATTACGACGATGCTGCGGAGGTCCTCTTCCTCATCGAACGGCTGAAAAAACAAACGCCCAGGGAACAACCAACTTCGGCTGAAGAGTAGTGGACCCCCACTCTCGTAGGTGGACTCGTTTCCCCCATCGCTAAGAAAGACCTTCGATAAGGAAAGAGAGTACGACAGTACGAAAAGGTCGGTAATAATAGTGTTGACGACGAGCAGATCGGGATGTATTTTATCCGTAGAATTCATCCCCAGCGCGCTGATTGTGCGCTGGCCCCCTCCGGATCGCGATCCGGAGGGTTTTTTTTTAGGGAATGACAGATGAATCGCACCATCTTCCTCGTTGACGGTTTCAACCTGTATCACTCACTGGCCCAGGCCCAAAAGGATGCTGGTGGTGCAACCACTAAGTGGCTTGATCTCAAAAGCCTGTGTTCATCTATCCTTCCGATCGTTGGCCGCGTTTCCGGTGAGCGGGCGATATTGGAGTTGATCTACTACTTCTCGGCACCGCCGACGCACCGATCCCAGGGTAAACAGGATCGGCACACATTGTATATGCGCTGCCTCAGGGCGAGCGGTGTAAATGTCGAGCTCAGCAGATTCAAATCGAAACAGGTTTGGTGTCCCAATTGTCGGCAGCTGTTCGTGGCGCATGAAGAGAAGGAGACCGACGTAGCAGTTGCTACACGACTGTTCGAGATATGTCATTCGGATCAGGGGGAATCAATCGTGCTTCTCACCGGCGACACTGATCTCGCTCCCACCGTCAGGACCTGTAAACGACTCTTCCCCACGGAACTGATCCTATTCGCGTTTCCCTACAGGCGGACCAATTCGGAACTCGCCGCCATTTCTCCGGAATCGTTTTCGATCAAGCGCCGGTCATGCTTGCGGCATCAGTTCCCCGATCCTTTCGTGCTGCCAACTGGCGCGAGAGTAGCGAAACCTGTAGACTGGTGAGAAAAAAAAAGCACCGAACAACGGCGTGATTTTGACTACTTTTTTCATCGCTCCATTACAGCGCCAGGTACCAACCTTCGATTCGAAGGAAATCTTGGTTGTCTTTTGATATCGTTCCACCGATCGAGAGGGCTGCGGCTGGACCTCAATCCTCTCTCAAAGCAGAGTCTGAAGTCCTCGTGTTTGTCACATGTTGGCGGCAGATACTGACTCATCCGGCTCAGGGAATAGAGGGGATTTGGATTTCTTGTTCTTTTATCATAGGGATCAGGAATTTTTCAGCTCTAGTTCTCGAGCTCAAACCAGGGAGGGGGTGCGGTGGATCGGCATATTTTTATTTCACACTCCTCGAAGAACGACGTTTTTGTCAAGAAGCTGCGAGAGACCATCGAGCTGCATGGCAACCTGACTTGGGTCGATTCGCGCGAGCTGAGCGGCGGCGATGACCTGAACGCCACAATCGAAGACAATATCCGCACGGCGCACCAATTTCTGGTGGTCGTCAGCATCGAGGCGCTCGGCTCCGAATGGGTGCAGCGCGAGGTGCAGATCGCCCTGGAGGAAGCAAAGCAGCGCACGGATGGGTACAAGGTGATCTCGGTTGTCTTGCCAGGGGTAAATCCGGGACATCTCAAACTGATCTTCCCGCGCGAGCCGGTCCACATCTTTGTCGCGGACACTCCGACCGGCCTCAGCGACGCGATGCCCAAAATCTTCGCTGCGCTGGGAGAACAGCTTCCTGAAGATTGGAAGTCGGGCAAGAGCGTGCAGGTTGAGCCGGTGGAAGAGCTGATCCTTGAGCTGACCGACCCGAAAATCGAAGAGCAAGACGGTGTGCGCCGAGCTACAGCCACCGCCGAGTTGACCTACCACCCGGCCGATAACGGCCGGGAGATTTCCAGTCGCCGCTACAGATTCAAGGCTCCGCTCGGCCCGCTCGAGCTGGGGGAGATCCGCTGGTACATCGAGAGCTACTACCGCTGGCCGACGGGTGTCTTCAAGGAACGCGCTTCAAAGACCGAAAAATTGTTGCCGCAGTGGGGCAACGCCCTCTACACCGCCGCGCTGGGTGGAGAATCGACACGTGCGCCGCTAGAGACGTGGCGCCGCGCCAGCGGTAACCGCCGTTTTTCCGTGCAGGTCGATTTCGAGCCGCTTGAGGGGACCGATGACGATCAAACCGCGCTGATCCGCGAAGCCGCCAGCGATCTGCTCTCCCTGCCCTGGGAGATACTACACGATGAATCCGGCTTTCTCTCGCAAGGCAACAACGCGATGCGCGTGCGCCGCCGTCTGCCCAACCGCAAGCCAACCACAACCCTGAAGGCCACGCTGCCGATCCGCGTGCTGCTGCTCAGCCCGCGTCCCGAAATCGACACCGACGGCAACGATGTCGGCTATCTCGACCATCGCAGCAGTGCCCTGCCGCTAGTGCAGGCGGTGGAGAGCCTGGGAGAAGAACTGGTCAAGGTCGACATTCTGCATCCCCCGACCTTTCCCGCGCTCAAATCAGCTCTCAAAAGGGCAAAGGCGGCAAACGATCCTTTTGAGATCGTGCATTTCGACGGCCATGGAGTTTACGACCGGCGGGTGGGTTTGGGGGCCCTTTGCTTCGAGGACCCCCGCGACGGCAAGAAGCTGGGGAAACGCCTGCTCCAGCTCGTCTACGCCAAAGAGCTGGCCGCCGAGCTGCGGGGTTACGGCGTGCCGCTGATCTATCTGGATGCCTGCCAGACAGCCCAGGCGGCCGAGGACCCGATGGCTTCGGTGGCGGCCAAGCTGCTCGAGGAAGGCATCGGTTCGGTGGTGGCCATGAGCCACGCGGTGCTGGTCGAGACCGCCCGTCGTTTTGTCGAGGCCTTCTACAAGAGCCTGGCTGAGGGGCAGCGGGTGTGTGATGCCATGCTGGCCGGGCAGGCCGAGCTCTACAGCGATCGCTACCGGTTCAAGATCATGGGTGCGGGGAATCTGGAGCTGCAGGACTGGTTCGTGCCGGTCCTCTACCAGGAAAAGGACGATCCTCAGGTCTTTACCGTCAAGCCGGGGGAAGCCGCCGCCCGGCTGATCAAGAAACGCCGGGAGCTCGAGCTGGGCAAGCTGCCAGCGCCGCCGGTCCATACCTTCGTGGGGCGCAGCCGCATGCTGCTGCACCTGGAGCGGTTGCTGGAGCAGGAGAGCTACGGGGTCATCCAGGGCAGCGGCGGCATGGGCAAGACCGTCCTGGCCGTCGAGCTGGCCCGCTGGCTGGTCCGTTCCGGGCGCTTCCGGCGAGCCGCCTTTGTGAGCGTGGAGCCGCACAACGTGCAGGATGTCAAGGGGGTCCTCGATGCCGCCGGCCGCCAGCTCGTTCCCAAGTACACCGTGACCGAATATGGAGACGACCTCGACGCCGCGCTACAGCCGGTCGAGCGGGCGCTGCGCGACAACTCGACAGTGATCGTGATTGACAACATGGAGAGCGTGCTGCCCGATTTTGCGGGCGATAATCCTGCCGGCGTGGCCGACGTGACAGAGTTGCTCGAGCTCTGCCAGCGCTTGCTTTCCGCTGCCCAGAGCTGTCGTCTGATTTTTACGACCCGCGAGTCGCTACCGAAGCCCTTTGCAGATCATAAGAACTCGGTCGAGCTGGGGCGGCTGAGTGAACACGAGGCGATTCAACTGGTCGAGCGGGTGATGGCCGACAACGGCTGGGAGCCGCCTGTTTCCGACAACGCCACCACCCCGGAGGAAGTGACCGAGCTGGTGGAGACGGTCAACTGCCACCCGCGCGCTTTGGTACTGCTGGCGCGGGAGGTGGCCACTGGGGTGCGCGCCACCACCCACAATCTGGCCCGGCTGATGGCCGAGCTGGAGCAGCGGAACCCGAAAGACCGGGAGAACTCACTCTATGCCAGCGTGGAGCTCTCCCTGCGCCGCCTGCCGCCCGAGGTGCGCGAGCAGGTGAACCGATTGGCCGTTTTACATGGGGGCGGACATCTGTTCATCATGGCGGCGGTGATGGGGATCGACAATGACAGCGTCGGTGCCGTGGCAAAATCGCTGATCGACGTAGGGCTGGCGGAGCTCCAGGAGTACAGCTACCTGCAGCTCGACCCGGCCCTGCCCGCCTATCTGAAGCTGGGGCAGGCACCGCAGCGGCTGGCCGAGCTGGAAGCGGTCTGGGGCGAGGCTTTGATTCAACTGGTCGATTTTCTTTTCCAGCAGATGTTTAAGGACAGCAAGATGGCCAGTCGTTTAACCCTGCTCGAGCTGCCCAACCTGCTCGCCTTGCTCGATCGGCTGGAGCAGCAGGTTGTCGCAGACAGCTCAACTGCCGAAGCGGTTAGCCGGACCGTGCGATACATCGAACAACTGCTGTCCGACCTGAACCGGCCGCAGGCCCTGGCTCGGGCCGTTGCTGTGCGGGAACGGGCGAACGCCGCGATCCCTGAATGGGGCCTGGCTCGCTTTAGTAATGAGCGACTGCTGATCGAGCGGCTGCTCCAGCAGGGGCAGCTCCAGCCAGCCTATGAAAAGGCCCAGGCTCTGCTGGAAAAGGCCAAAAATAATGGACCTGCGGCCTACAAAGGGACCGATTACGATCTGGCGATCGCGCATTTTCTGCTCGGCCGAGTGCTGAAAACTGGTGGTCAGGCAGCCCCAGCTCTGGACCTGTTAGTCGAAGCGCAAAATCTGTTCGAGGCGTTGGGAGAGCCGGGCAAGAGCATGGCTTCAATGACCTTGACCGAGCAGGCTGACTGCCTCAGAAATTTGGGGCGCCTCGATGAAGCCGCCGGCAAGTATGAGGAAGGTATCGAGATTGATGGAAATTTGAAAGACTTCCGAGGGATAGCAGTTGGCAAGGGGCAACAGGCAACGATACGAATGAAACAGGGCAAGTTTGCCGAGGCTGTTGCCGGTTTTGAAGAGGCGCGGGCCATTTTTGAACAACAGAACGAACCGAAAATGGTCGCCACCGCCTGGCATCAGATCGGCGTGGTGCATGAAGAAGCCGGGCATTACGAAGAAGCGGAAGCAGCGTACCGCCAGTCACTTGAGATCAAAACCCGGATCAACGACCGGGCCGGGCAGGCGAGCAGTTTGAATCAGTTGGGAATTCTTTACGATGACTATTTGAATCGGCCCGAAGAGGCGGTGACCTTTTTCCGCCAGGCGGCCGACATTTATGTTGAACTGGGGGATCTAAGGTACGAAGGGGTCGCACGCAGCAACATCGCCAATACCTTGGTAAAACTCAAACGGTACGACGAGGCCCGGCAGGAAATCACGCGCGCGATCGAGTGCGGCCGACAATTCGGTCATGCAGCCGAACCATGGAAATCTTTCAATGTTTTACACAACATCGAAGCCGCGGCCGGAGACCAGGCGGCCGCCCGGGCAGCGTGGCAGCAAGCCCGCGATACATATCTGGAGTACCGGAAACAGGGAGGGTATGCGCAATGGGGTGGCGGGAAACTGGTGGAGCACGTCGTGGCCATGGTTTCTCAACGAAAGCATGCCGAAGCCCAAACGCTTCTCAAACGGCTTGCCAACGATCCGGATTCACCGGACTCGCTCAAACAATTGATACCGGCGGTTATCAAAATTCTCAACGGCTCCCGCAACCCAGCCCTGGCCGAAAATCCTGCTCTCGATTACGACGATGCGGCGGAGATCCTCCTGCTCATCGAACGGCTGAAAAAACAGGCGCCAGGGGATCAGCAAACTTCGGCCGAGGGGTAGTAGAGGTTCGATTTGACGTTGATGCGCATGCCGATTGCTCTACGCGCATGACCATTTTCCGAGATAGTTCCCCCGGGGAATCTGGCGTCCCCGCCAGGTATGGGCTTCTACCTGAAAAAGCGGTTCAGAGTCATGGCCACGTCGGCGCTGCGGGCTGCTCACCACGCTGCCGCTGCTCACACGAGACGGGACACTGCAGCGACGATGCTGCTGAGGAAATTGATTCTCCAAACAGGCGTCGCAATGCAGTGCTCCACGCTAAGTGACGGGCTGTCTGAGCAAGTCTTCCGTTTCCTACGACCTAACTCATTCGTCACGGCCCACCGTAGCCCGACCGTGAGGGAGGGAGGTGAGGTGCAATCGGGCTTTGATGCGCATGCCGATTGCTCGCCCTGCCTGGCTCGAAGGCACGGTAGAGCAATCCGATGGTTATTTCATTCGCTCGGTAATCTCGCCCTCCCTGACGGTCGGGCTACGGATGGCACAATCGGAAGAGCAGGGTGATGGTGTGAGGCCGGGCGTCCGGAATCGGAAGTCTTGCATGCAATCGACAACCTCGTAGAATGGCGTTCGGTGGTTTATATGTTAGGAGTACGCGAGACATGACGACATCTTGCAGATCATTGTGGCGCAACTGCGCTTTGACAGTGGATCAGGAAATACTCACCGTCGACGAGCTGGAGGATCGCATCGCTCCAATCGCCGCCGGCGCAACGCAGACCCGCGAGCTCATCGCGAGTCTCGAGCTGTGCCACCACAAAGCGGAGCGATGGATCTACAACATTGTCGAGACGATTGGTTCCGGAGAAACCGCAAAGGGATTGGGCACGCGCTCGCCCGGCGAACCCCATTGCGCCGAAAGAGTCTGGCAAAACGCCTGCGCTGCACTCGCGGCGTGGTGTGCCGGATGCCCGAGCGCCAAGCTCGGTGTGACCATCGACAGCGTGCCGGCTTCCCGGCTGATCGCGAGCCTCGGTGAGCGCTCACCCTTGAAAGAATGGCAGGTCTCGCGGGTGATCGAGAAGATCCGTAGCGCAATCCACTGGCCGCAATCCTGTGACGACCCATCAGCCCAATACGTGTGGCTGTTGTTGAGCGCGAGCGAGTATGAATCCGGCTACTGCACTCGGTGTCCGGAATACTACAAAGAGCACGAAGATTTCTGGCTGACGACGGCGCGCACCATCATTCACGACACCGAAGGCGGCGACGCGGCGGAGCTCTCGCTTTCTCTGGCGATCGACATGCTCTGGCCCTGCCACTGGAGTTTTGTAGAAAATCTGCAGATCGTTCTCGCGGCGATCGGCGGAGATCTCTATCCACAAAAACCCTTCGCGGCGTGCGGCAGAAACATCAACATGTTGCCGAACCGCCACCGGATGGAGACCATTTGCGAGACTCTCAAGGTTTTCTGCGGTGCCACGGAGTCAAGCCCAAGGATTGATGAGGAATTGCTGGCGCTGTTAGGAGTGCCAACAGAAATAAAGAAATGGCTGGCCGCCTCCCTCGACAAAACCATCCGACTCCAACTGAATCCTCCCTCCGACCTACGAGTCATGTCCGCCCTTTCCGGCCCTGACTGGATCAAACAAAAAAAAACATAGATCATTCAGTCACTCGTTGCCATGTGTGACGAACCTGCCGAATTGACTTTTCTCCAATGCCGTGCCGTATCGATAGGGGAGAGTACGGAGGGCCTCCTCACCGCAAGAGCCTCACCGATCTTCGCCGATATAATTTTTGGACAACGGTAAAGAATCCGTCTAGTGAAAACCGATACATTGAAGGTCGCCACACCAGGGCGATGGTCGAGAAGAGCTAGATCGCGCAGTGAATCAGCGACCGCTCTTCTCGGGTCGAGGAAACAGTCTGGTGGAGGAATTGGGATCAGGGGCAACTAGGTTCCCTTGCAAACTTCACACTACAAGCTTTGCAAAAAGCGCCTCGATTTTGATGCGCCTGGCGCAAGTCATTCGGCAACAGCGGACCGATACAGGCGAACAACAGGGAGTACGCTTCGGCTCTCGAGGTGGCCATGAACGGATTGGTATCTCACGTGGATTTGGTCGATCTTCTCGAGAACATCTCGGGATCGGACTGGTACAGGCAATCCAACCAGATAATCGGGACTGACCACATGGCGGGGGCCAACCGCACCACGGTGGCCAATCTCCTCAAGCGGCCTGACATCCGCCCGGACCCCTCGGGGAAGATCTTCAAGGCGCTCTTCGATCTCGTCGAGATCCAGGAGATCCAGGACGCTTTCGCGCAGGCCACGGGTGTGGCCTCGATCATCACCACCACATCCGGCGTGCCCCTGACGGCGCCCAGCCGCTTCTGCCGGCTGTGCAACGACGTCATCAGGAAGACCGACAAGGGGCTTGCCAACTTCTTCCGTTCCGATGCCTTGATCGGACGGCACAATCCCGACGGAGCAACCATCCGTCCCTGCCTCAGCGGCGGCCTCTGGGACGCCGGCGCCAGCATCACCGCCGGTCGCATTCACATCGCAAACTGGCTCATCGGTCAGGTCCGCAACGAGGACACCGACACCGAAAGCATGATGACCTATGCCGGAGAGATCGGCGCCGATGTGGACGCTTTCAGCGAGGCTCTCGGCGAGGTGACGGTCATGAGCACCGAGAGGTTTACGCACGTCAGCCATGCGCTCTTCCTGATGGCCAACCAAATGTCGCAGAGAGCTTTCCAGAACCTGCAGCAAACCCACCTGAACGCCGAGATGGCACGTATGGAGACGATCATCAGTCGCAGCCCGGTGATCGCCATCCACTGGAGTCAACGGCCGGGTTGGCCCGTCGACTACGTGTCCGAGAATGTGGAGCGTGTCTTCGGCTACCGCGCCGTCGATTTTCTCGCAGGAAGGATCACCTACGCCGATATCATCCATCCCCACGACCTCCATCGGGTGACCGAAGAGGTGATCAACAGCTCGAACTCACGACACGTCGACGAAATCGAGCACGAGTCGTATCGCATCGTCGCCAAGGACGGCTCGATCCGATGGGTCAACGACGCCACTCGCATCATTCGGGATGCCGGCGGAGAGATCACCGGCTTCGAGGGCATCGTCATCGATGTCACCGAGCGCTGGCAAATCGCTACGGAAAAGAAAGCTCTCGAGCAGCGATTGCAGCGTGCCGAGAAGATGGAGTTGATCGGAACCCTCGCCGGGGGGGTGGCTCACGATCTCAACAACATCCTGGGAGGCATCGTCGGCTACCCCGATCTGCTGCTGCTCGATCTTCCTGAGGACAGCCCTCTGCACGAGAGCATCAAGGAGATCCGCGATTCCGGCAAAAAAGCCGCTGAAATCGTCCAGGACCTGCTCACGCTCGCGCGGCGTGGTGTGATGGTGACCGAAGTGGTCAACCTCAACGACATCGTCGCCTCCTATCTGGACAGCCTCGAGCACCGGAATCTGCTGGCAACGGCAGTGCAGGTCGAGATCATCCTCCAGCTCGATATCGATCTCCTCAACGTCGCGGGATCGCCGACGCATCTCTCCAAGGCGGTCATGAACCTGGTCAGAAACGCCGTTGAAGCGATGCCGCGCGGAGGATTCGTCAAGATCCGGACGGAAAACACCTATCTCGACCGCGCCATTAAAGGCTACGACGAAGTCGAAGAGGGCGACTACGTCGTGCTTTTCGTGGAGGATAACGGTATCGGAATCGCTCCGAACGAGATCGAACGGATCTGCGAACCCTTCTACACCCGCAAGGTCATGGGGCGTAGCGGCACCGGCCTCGGCATGCCGGTGGTTTGGGGAACCGTGAAGGATCACAACGGCTACGTCGCCGTCGAGAGCGAGCAGGACCAGGGCACCACGTTTCAGCTCTTCTTTCCGATCACTCGGCAGGAGCGCTCCGGTGACCCGCGCGCGGTCCCGATCGCGGAGTACGAGGGCTCAGGCGAGAGCATCCTGGTCATCGACGATATGCCTGCGCAGCGCCGTGTGGCCTCGTCGCTGCTGGAAGCCTTGGGCTACAGGGTGAGCACCGTCTCGAGCGGTGAAGAGGCTCTGGAGTTCCTCTCCCGGCGGTCGGTCGATCTGGTCCTGCTCGACATAATCCTCGAATCGGGATTCGACGGGTTCGAGACCTACCGCCGGATCCTCGAGATCCAACCCGGGCAGAAGGCGGTCATCGCGAGCGGTTACTCCGAGACCGAGAGGGTCCGCAAAGCTCAGGATCTGGGCGCGGGCCCCTACATCAAAAAACCCTATACGATCGCCAAGATCGGCGCCGCGATCAAAGCGGCGTTGATTGCCGGTGATTGATACCGGTTGATCGCAAAAACCGATCTGCACCGATTGATTTTCCCTCTCAGCTTAACCTACCTGTTTTTTTTGAAGCGCCGAAAGTTTCGGGAGCCCTCGAGCCGCATCCCCCCCCCCAGGCCTGGAAAACGAGAATAGTCCTTATCAGGCGGACGAGCAGTCTGGTATAATCATCACCGAGTTCTATGCAGCCTAATTATTGCTTTTACCGTCAGTAATTGCCCCAACGAACCGAAATACGAAGGTACAAAATCCCGCACATCGATCCGATGGTGATGGTCTGCCGGCGATTCGGTTGCCAGGACGCGATACCGAAGGACGTTCCACTCTGGATACAGGCAAAGAAACGATCATGCAGTCTCGCTATGAGATAGCTGCTCGACCATGGCCTTTCAGCGCTTTTTTGAGCGTCTGTCAGCGAGGCGATGGAGGATTTGCTGAATCTTGCTGTCGACAGGGTGGATTGGGGCATGATGAGCCGTGTGTAAGATGGGACGGGTCTCCCACCTTTTTCCATAAAAGAATTGTTCTAATTGTCTGACTGGGATGAACACTCATGAAAAAACCGTTGCTTCTCTTGGTTTTCTTGTTCCTCTGCTGCAGCCTGATTTCGGCTTCTGAGTGGATCGCTCTCACTCCCAACTCCCCTGAAGGGGCGTTTCCGGAGGTGACCGTTCTGAACTGTGATGCCACCAGGACCGAACTGAGCATCGTGATCCCCGGCTTCTTCGTGGAGCAGGGATCGGATGGTCTCGATCTCTACGTTCCCGGCTGGGCCCGTCTGTACGAGGTCGGCCTGCCGGCGTTACCCTATGCAGCTCCGCTCCTCGGACTCCCGGCCGCAGGTCCGGTGAGCCTCGAGATCGCCGAGATCACGCAGCGCGAGCTGGATCTCGCGCCGATCCGTCCGGCTCACGAGCCTGAGTTCGACGGTCAATCCGCACAAGGCGTCGAGCCGCTCTCCTGGGAAGGGCTCTATCCGGCCGTCGCGACCGAACCGGGTGTGCCCGGCTTTATCAGCAACCTTCCCGTGACCTCGGTCAACATCCATCCCTTCAGGGCCGACTCTCACGGCAGCCTCTGGGTTGCCACCCATCTCGTGGTCGTCGTGCATCATGACCAGGGTAACGCCACGTGGCCGCCGGTCACGCTCAACGATCATCTCGTGGAACGCTGCTCCCACACGGTGGTCAACTTCGCGCACGTACCTCACGTTGCTCCCGCACGTGGCGATGCCGAGTATCTGATCATCGTTCCCTCCAACCTGCAGTCCGCGGTCCAGCCGCTCGCCGACTGGCGTCGCCAGACCGGTTTCAAGACCGATGTGCGCACCGTCTCCTCGCCCTCGACGACCACCGTCAAGAACATTATCAAAGAGTATCCCGACATCGAGTTCGTGCTGCTCATCGGCGAGCACACCAACCTCCCGCTCTATAGCTGGTCCGGTACCTACGGCGACCACTGGTATGCCTGCACCACCGGCGGCACCAGCCCCGACCTCTACGCCGACCTCTCGATCGGCCGTCTCTCCGGTACGACAACCTCGCGCATCACCCACCAGGTCAACAAGATCCTGGCCTACGAGCAGTCGCCGCCCACCGGTAACTGGCTGAAGACAACCGTGCTCGTGGCTCACAAGGAGCAGTATCCCAGCAAGTACACCGCCTGCAAGAACGACATCGCCGGTTATATGGCTTCCTGGACCAACTGGACCTGCACCAAGTACTACGGCGGTGAGAGCGGCAAGACCAACGCCGGTCTCTCCTCGCTGGTCAACAGCGGCGTCAACGTGCTCAACTACCGCGGTCACGGGTCGACCACCGAGTGGTGGCAGTGGAACCTGAGCGGCCAGAGCTACACCAACAATGACGTCAATGCCCTCAACAACGGCGCCATGACCCCTGTGGTCTTCAACATCGCCTGCACCAACGCCGACATCTTCAGCAACTGCCTTTGCGAAGCCTGGATGGATGCGCAGGGCGGTGCTGTGGCCGCGCTGGGCGCTACCGACCCCTCCTACACCACGCCGAACCACGACTTCGACCGCAAGCTCTATACCGCCCTGTTCCAGCAGTACATCCGCGACATCGGCGGCATGCTCGACTATGCCGACGACTACATCATCGCCAACCACGGCTGGTCGGGTGAGACCAATGCCAAGATGTACATTTGGTTCGGCGATCCGGCCACGAAGGTCTGGATGGCGATCCCCGACGAGATCAGCGCCTTCCACGGCAAGTCGATCGGTCTCGGCTCGCAGACCTTCACCGTCACCGCCGCGGCCAACGGTTCGGCGCTCTCGAACGCCACAGTCTGCCTCTCGAAGGACAATGACGTCTTCGCCACTGCCCAGACCAACTATTTGGGCAAGGCGACCTTCACCATCAATCCGTCGAGCGCCGGTACGATGTACGTCACCGTGATGGAAGACGACTACATCCCCTACCAGGAGATCGTCTCCGTGTGGACCACTCAGATGGTGTCGCTCAGCCTGACCCCGGATTCCACGACCTATCGTCCGGGTCAGACCCTCGGCTACACGGCGGACGTGGTGAACAACACCGCGGCGCAGCAGATCTTCTACTACTGGTGCAATGCTGTTCTGCCCAACCTGACCCTCTTCCCGAATCAGGGATCGCTGATCAATCCGATCCACGTCACCTTGGCTGCCTACGGGACCAAGTCGGGGCACGCGGGGAACAAGATCCCGAATTCGGCTCCGCTGGGCAACTACATCTTCAACGGCTACGTGGGACCGATGCCGACGGTGTGGGACGACGAGTCCTTCACCTTCCAGTTGATCCCCTAGTTTCTACTGCTCTTACGTATCTCTCTTGCCGTGCTGAACGGCCGCGGTTGGATGAAACCGAACCGCGTTCAGCAGCGGAGTGATCAACAGGCGGAGAGCGGCGCACGAGTGCCGCTCTCCGCCTGTTTTTTTGTCCCGAGCGCGCCGATGGTAAGTGGGCCCGCAGTTTTTTGCCCCCCCCCTTCTGCCTCACAATCTGCTCTCGACACTTTAAGAAAGAACTCTCGCAAAGCCGCAAAGATCGCAAAGAATGGATGGAAAGAGGGTAAAGGGTCATCGATATGGCATTGCTCGCACGCCCTGAGTGATCTCCTCTTCCAAAAATTTCTTGGCGGTCTTGGCGTCTTGGCGAGAGGAAATCTTGAACTGGATGTTAGCCCCCCTGGAAAACTGGCGCTCGCGCCAGGAAGGTCGTTTCTAGCTGTCTTCGGGCTTTCCAATGGATAACGAGATCTCTATGATCGTTTCTCGAGAGGTTTGAAAGTAGCGAGCGGTGGGTGTGGTGAAAGGAGCGCAAGGATGACGTACTTTCCGGTCTCGATCGGTGCGGTGCGCGGGCTCTTGATCGGCGCGGCGGTGGTGCTCGTTATTCTCTCCTTCCTGCCCTTGATCTCTGCTCGATCCATCGGCGAGGACACAGGGGAGGGCGATGCGCTCCTGCGGCAAGCCCGACAGTCCTGGAAGGATGGACGCTACGATTCGGCTGTCGAAGCCTACAGCAGGCTGCGGGACGAGTTTCCCGAGCATGCCTTCGTCCAGGGCGGCGACGCCCAGTTCTGGCTGTGGTGCTCCCTGGGCAACGCCGGCAAGACGCACGACGAGATCGAGAGGTTCTTGAAAGACTATCCCGATCCGTCGCTGGTGACATCGCCGCCCTTTCGGGGGCTCTCCGCCTGCTGCGGCGCCGCCGGGCCCTCGGCGTTCCCGGCGCCGGTGGGTGCCAACCACGGCTACGCCTGCCTGCCCGAGCGCTACCTGGCTCTCAGCGAGGGGCTGCCGCTCGGCGAGGTCAAGCGGCGGCGCTACAACGAGATCGTGTTCGCCGCCGGAGGCAAGCTCGACGTGATGCTCTTCGAGCTACGGCGACATCGTCGCGGTTTGCGGGCCACGCTGGGCGGTGGAGTCGATCGACGGTGAGAGCCTGATCCATCTGCAGGTCAACGCGCCGCGTGGCGAGCTGGCGCTGGAGGGAGCCGTGGTCGAGTTTTCGATCTACAAAAAAGAAGACCGGTAGCGGCAACCCGAATCAGGTTGAAGCATAGATGATTGGGCCGTTTGTGATCCTTTTTCGAGCTTGTTACGCTGAAACGATGGAGTCTCGATGTTGATCAATCGCCGCCAGGAACTGAACGATCTCGAGAACCGCTTCGCCTCGGATCTACCCGAGATGCTGGTCGTTTACGGACGCCCCAGAACGGGGATGACCACGCTGCTGAGAAGGTTCTGTGAGAACAAATCCCACCTCTATCTGCACGCCGTTCCCCAAACCGAAGCGGGCCATCTCGAGGAGCTCGGGCGCAGGATCGGCGAAGCGTTTCCATCCGCGCCACGATCGGGCGCCGGCTGCATATCATGGGCCGTTGGTCTCGAGTATCTCACCCGAAGCGCCGGGCGGAAAAAAGTCGTGGTGGTCTTCGACGGTTTTCCGACCTTTTGCGACGCGCAGGTGGCGCTGCCGTCGATACTCAGCACCTGGTGGGACGGCGGAACGGCAGGCACCAGCTTCATGGTCGTCCTCTGCGGCTCGCACCTCTCCTTCATGAAACACAACGTATTGGCGTCGAGCTCACCCCTCTCGAGACGCTGCACGGGCCGTCTGGAGCTTGCCCCCCTCGAGCCGTGGGACGTGGGGTGTTTTTTTCCCGGCTGGAACGCTTGCGACCGGCTGGCGGCGTTCGGCATCCTGGGAGGTTCTCCTGGCTACCTGCGATGCCTCGATGCCGATCGCCCGCTTTTCGAGAATCTCGTACACCAGATGCTACGACCCGAGGGGCGGCTCTTCCGGGAGCCCCTGGTGCTGCTCCGCCAGGAGCTGATGAACGTGGCCGTCTACGTGAGTCTCCTGCGAGCCATCGCCGAGGGCGCTATTTATGTGGACAGCATTGCGGCGCAAGCCGGAATCGCGCCGGCGAGCGCTGAAACCTACCTGCAGACACTGATCGACATGGGGATCGTTCGGCGCGAGGCATCGCAGAGAACAGGAGGCAACGGCAACGGTCGCGGAACGGGGGGCGCCTTTTCGATCGTCGATCCAATGCTGCTTTTCTGGTGCCGTTTCGTGCTGCCCAATCAGGGATTGATCGAGGCCGGCGGGGGGGTGCAGGTGATGAACGAGCAGATCCTGCCCCATTGGGAGGAGATCATGGCGCTCCGTTTCCGCGAGGTCTGCCGGCGCTATGTGGCTGCACGCTGGGCCGGTCGCTTCGGCGCCGTACCCTCCCGGATTACGACAGAAGCGGAATGCGCTTCGGCTTTCGATCTCGTGGCCGATCTGGACGATGGCGGGTGGCACCGGATCCTGGCAGGAATGTGCTGCTACGCCACGCAACCACTCGGTCCCGAGATCCTGGGCGTGCTGGCAGGGCAGCCCCCGCGGCGTCCCGGCAGCGAGGGGGCGCCGATCGAGCGTGTGCTCTTCGGGGCGGTCGGTTTTACCTCCGAGCTGGCGGCGCGCGCTGCAGCGCAAGGGGTGCGCCTGATCTCGGGGGAGGAGATGCTGGCCGCGGACGGGGAGAGCTGACGAAGTCGCCCCGGATTGGATCGCGTTGGGACAAGGGAACCACCCGGTGCGGGGGGATTCACGAGCGCTTGCGCGATCAGAGCATGAGCACCTTGGCGCCGCGGATCTTGCTGGTCTTGAGCTCGATGAGCGCCCGATTGGCGTCGTCCAGCGCAAACTCCTGCACCTCCGGTTTGATCGGGATCTCGGCGGCCAGCTCGAGGAACTCGCTGATGTCGCGCCGCGCCACGTTGGCGACGCTCTTGATCTCCTTCTCCATCCAGAGATGTCGTGCGTAGTCGAGGTCGGTGAGCTCCTGCTTGTCGACCTCCTCCTTGCGGATCGCGTTGATCACCAGCCGGCCGCCTGGCGCGAGGTGCTCGAGTGCCGCCACCACCGGCTTCCATACCGGCGTGGTGTCAATGATGGCCTCCAGCGCCCGCGGCGGGTTTTGCGCGGTATCGCCGGCCCAGGCAGCGCCCAGTTCCATCGCGAAGGCCCGCTCGCGCTCGCTCCTGGCGAAGACAAAGACCGGCGTGGCCGGGAATTTGTGCTTCACCATCTTGAGCACCAGATGGCCGGACGCCCCGAACCCGGTGAGGCCTAGGCTCTGGCCGTCGCAGAGCCCGGTGAGCCGCATCGAACGGTAGCCGATGGCGCCGGCACACAGCAAGGGCGCCGCCTCGGCGTCGGTGAAGACCTCGGGAATCGGAAAGGCGAAGCGCTCCGGCACCGCGACGTACTGGGCGTACCCGCCGTTCGCGTCGCGTCCCGTGGCGCAGAAGTCGGGGCAGAGGTTGTCGAGCGACTCCAGGCAGTACCTGCAGCGGCCGCAGGCCGAGTGGATCCAGCCGATCCCGACCCGCTCACCGGTGACGTGATCCACGATCCTGTCGCCGAGCGCCTCCACGGTCCCCACGATCTGATGGCCGAGCACGACGGGCAGCCGCGGCGGAGGGGTACGGCCTTCGATCTCGTCGAGCTCGGTGTGACACACGCCGCAGGCCGCAACCTTGACCAGAATCTCACCCGACTCGGCAACTGGCGCCGGGATCTCGGCGAGCCGGAGGGGGGCCGGCTCATCTTGGAGCGAACACAACCTCTCGAGCAACATGGCTTTCATGACGACGCGCTCCTTTCCTCGATCTGTCGCGACGGTGCTGCGATCCGCTTTTGTGCGCGAGCGGGATCGACAACCGATGAGACGCTCTCTGCGGGCCGTATGATCCGGAGGTACCCGCTCTGGTGGGATTTTCGCGCGACCGCGGCACCGAATCAAGGTGCAACGGCGCCGGCGCTGGGCTATTTTTTGGTGTAATCTCGCGGTTCTTCTTCTAAAATCGGAAGAATAAGGATGAGCCGGCCGCCTGCAGAGCAGCCCGTTTAGTGCTTCATCAATCGCGACTCGCAGCCGCTCCGGGGCTGTTCACGGGCAGCCGGAACGATCGTTTTCGACACCGTGAGGAGAGTATTCCCGGTTGCTCTGCGGGGATTTTACCCCTTGCCGGTCTGCCGCCACACGAGAAAGAGCCACACGCGACAAAGGAGGCCGCCGATCAAAATCAATCTTCCCGAAAAAGTAGGTTTCAAATTCGATCACGATACGGTGCGTTGCGATTGCACCCTGGAAGCCGCTCAGGAGAACCCGGTGGAATTCCGGGAGATCTACGGGGATGATCTGGAAGCGGACGCATTCTTCACGAGCGATTCGTCGGAGATTACGCTGGTCAACCTCTTCGTCGAGGGACAAGCCGATCCGATCTTCACCACCACCTTCAAATCGGAGCAGGAGCTCGAGGAGAAGGGTTATCGCATCGAAGAACCCGCTTATATCCTGCTGGCCAACTACCATCTCACCTTTCACCAGTTCGTGTACCACTACGATTTTTCGCCGGTCGAGAGAGAGGATTTCAAGCTGGCGCTCGAGTTCTACGCTCAAGAAAAGGTCCTGGGCTACGAGCGCGAAGAGCTGACCTATTCTCTGGTTGTCGACAAGGCTTTCTCCTTCGAGTATCCCGTCGCTCTGAAACGCAACCTCAGGAAGAACAGCGGCCAGAAGACTGGGTAGTCGTCTTTTCCACTCGATAACTCTGGACTGCGAGACGGGGCACTGCCGCCGCACAGCCGCGAGGAGCGCTACCGCTGCTGACAGTTGTGGCAAGGCAGTGTCGCACACTGAGGAAAGGGCCGGGGGAGTTTCTTCTACCTAACAAACTGCTCTCGACACCTGTAAGAAAGAACTCTCACAAAGACGCAAAGAGCGCAACGTTAAATACAATAAAAAGAGAGGTAAAGCGGTCGTTGATGCTGCGATCGTTGCGTCTGGAGAAAAGCCTCCACACCCCAAAAATTCCTTGGCGATCTTGGCGTCTTGGCGAGAGGAAATCTTGTACTGGACGTTAGTCCCTTGGGGAATCTGGCGTACGCGCCAGGAAGGCGGCTGAACCCTCCCTCTCCTCATGCTGATCTCCGTGTTGTCTTGAATGTATCGCCGTTTATAATGCACTTCATCGAAAATAATGCTCGCTTCAACTCGAAGACAACTCGAAAACACCTAGCGGAACACGATCGCGTTGATCGGGAAGCACGGAGAGAGAGATGTTTTTGCGGCCGATTGAAACCTTGGCGATGATGTGTGCGCTTTTGGCTGGCGGGACCTTTGCACAGGGTTTTCTGCCCCGAACGGCGGATTTTGCCGACAGCCGGGCAAGGCCCGGCTTTTCTGTCATCTCACAGTCGCAGCAGGGGGTGGAACTGGTCTACAGCGTGCCGCGTGTAATCTTCACCGACAGAATGGTCGGGGGCCGGAGGATGACCGCTGTTGGTCTTCCCGGCGCTTTGCTCGGCAACGATGAGGGCGCACCCGACCTTCCTGGCGTGAGCCGTTTTATCGCCGTGCCGCGGGGCGCGCGTTTTGCCGTTGAGGTGGTCGAGAGCCGCCGCCGGCTCTTCACCGGGATCGACCTCCCGCCGGCGACGCTGGCGTGTTGCGACAACGATGACCGCCCACCGCAGTACTCCCGCGATCCCAGCATCTACGGCGCCGACGCCGCCTACCCGGCACAGCCTGTGATCGCCTCCGAGCCGATGATCATGCGCGGCGTGGACTGCTTCGTCTTAGGTGTCACCCCCTTCGCCTACAATCCGATCCAGCGCGAGCTGGTGGTCTACACCGACATCCGCGTGCGTGTAGCCTTTCAAGGCGGTACGGGCGGCTTCGGCGACGACGACTACCGCAGCCGCTGGTTCGAGCCGCTCCTGTCGCAGCATTTACTCAACTACGCCTCCCTGCAGCCGATCGATTTTGCGACCCGTTCCGTCCCGTCCGAGGCGATCGACGAATGCGAGTACATGATCTTCGTCCCCAACGATCCGGTCTTCGAAGCCTGGGCTGGCAAGATCGAGGATTTCCGCGTCAAGCAGGGTGTCACCACGAACATCTTCAACATCGCCGGTCTAGGCGGCACGGCGGCCGGCATCGAGGCCAAGATCGACGAGGCCTACGACACCTGGACCACCAAACCGGTGGCGGTGCTGCTCGTGGGCGACGTGCCCGCCATGCCGGCGCCGGTCTGGAACGGCTACTGCCTCTCTGACAATGTGTACGCCGACATCGACGGCGACGATCTGCCTGAGCTCAACGTGGCTCGCATCACTGCGCGCGATGGCAACGAACTGGGCACCATGGTGAACAAGTTCATCGACTACGAGAACGACCCGCCCACATCGAGCGGCTTCTACGATCAGCCTGTCGTGGCCGGCGGGTGGCAGGATGGAAGCTGGTTCATTCTGGCCTGCGAGGTGGTGCAGGGCTACTTCGCGGGTGTTTTGGGCAAGCTCCCGGTGCGGGAGTACGCCATCTGCTCCGGCACGCCTGGCAGCACGTGGTCGACGGCTCCAGGCACCTCCATGGTGGTGGACTACTTCGGCCCGAACGGGCTGGGCTACATTCCTGCCACGCCGGCTCACCTCACCGATTGGGGCGGCAACGCCACGCGCCTGAACAACGACCTCAACAACGGCGCTTTCTGGCTGCTGCACCGCGACCACGGGACGCCCACAGGGTGGGGGCACCCTGCTTATAGCATCGCGGACCTCGCCGGGCTGGCCAACAGCGAATTACCTTTTGTACTCTCCATCGACTGTTCGACCGGCCGGTACAACTACAACCCGGAGTGCTTTGCCGAGGCTTTCCACTGCATGCAGCACGGCGCCCTCGGCGTGATTGCGGCGTCGAACATATCCTATTCCTTCGTGACCGACACCTATCTCTGGGGGGTACACGATTCGCTGTGGCCCGACTTCGATCCCGGCTACGGCGGCGGCAGCGGCCAGAGCCGAAACGTGCTGATGCCCGGCTTTGCCAACCTCTCGGGCAAGTACTACCTGCACGTCTCCTCCTGGCCCTACAATCCTTCGAGCAAGGAGGTGATCCATCACATCTTCCATCTTTTCGGAGATGCCTTCACCCAGATTTGCTCAGAGGTGCCCGCGGTCTTGACGGTCTCCCACGGCGGCAGCCTGAGCGACATGGCGACCTCCTTCGATGTGACTGCACCTGCCGGCGCACTCATCGCACTTTCCGCCGACGGGCGATTGCTCGGCACGGCCGCCGGCAACGGCGGAGTCACCACGATGCTCATCGATCCGCCGCGGAATCCGGGAGGTTTCGTGTACGTCACCGCGACCAAGCCGAACCACGCGCGCTACGAGGGACCGGTGGCCGTTTTACCCGGTGGTCCGCTGGCGATCTGGCCGTCCTCCGGCACGCCGGAATCGATGCTGCCAGGCCCCGAGGTGGACGTGGAGGTGACGATCCTCGCCGGCCAGCAGAGCTATGTGCCCGGTTCCGGCAAGGTCCACTATCGCTTCGGTCCGAACGATCCATTCGCGGAGTCGCCGTTGACGGACCTCGGCGGCGATCTCTATCTGGCGGTCATCCCCGGCGCGCGCCCCGAAAGCTTGCCCGAGTTCTACCTCAGCGCTCGCGGCAACCTGGGCTCGATCGTCTATTCGCCGGGTAACGCTCCGCAGTCCGCTTTTAGCTACACCGTCGAGGGGCTTCCAGAGGTGATCCTGCACGACAGCTTCGAAACCGGTCTGGGCTGGACGGTGGAGAATACGAGCCTGGTCACCGGTGCCTGGGAGCGCTGCACACCCAACCCCACATCGGGACAGCAGGTGGCACCGCTCAGCGACAATCCACAGGGCTTCGGTACGAAGTGCTACGTCACCGACAACGGCCCGCCGAACGCGTTCTGCGAGGACTACGACGTCGACGGCGGCCCTACACGGCTCATCTCACCGGTGATCGATCTCTCGGCGGGTGATGCGATGATCAGCGCCCACCTTTGGTTCTACGGCCCGGATGGGGATGATCCCTTCGAGATCGAGGTCTCCAACGACAATGGCGTCAACTGGACCGCTGTTTACAGCACGCGGCTGAGCCTGGACGGTTGGACGTATCACGCTTTCGACGTGGCTGACTACGTGACACCAACCTCTCAGGTCAAGGTGCGCTTCAGCGTCCAGGACCAACCGAACAACTCGATCACCGAAGCCGGTGTCGACGACGTCATGGTGGTCAGAATCAACGCGGATTCTAGCATCTGGGCCGGGGCGTATACAATTTCAGCGCCCCAAGGCTGCTCCATACCGCTCTACATTGACGCAGGATCGGCCTACGCCGGCCGGCAGTACGTGGTGGGCGGCAGCATGTCGGGCAGTTATCCAGGTTATGCGCTGCCCGGCGGCAAGGTGATCCCGCTCAACTACGATGGCTTCACCGCCATGGTGTTGAGCCACCTCAACGCGCCGCAGTTCCAGGATTTCCTGGGGAACCTGGACGGGGCCGGCGAAGCGGTGGCGATGCTCGACTCGTTCGGTCCCGTGAACCCGCTCTACGTGGGCCGCAGGCTGACCTTCGCATTTACCCTCACCGGCGCCTTCGACTTCGTGTCGACGCCGGTGCAGATCGTGATCGAGCCGTGAGGATGGTGCTGGGGCGGCTGTGGCTGAGATACCTGAAGTCGCTTGAACGATTAAAAGCTGTGGACCGTAAAGCGTTGCGAGCAGGGCGGCACCGCCGAGAGATACAGGCGCGGCGGGCGTGAGAGCTCCATGATGATACCCACCGATTCGACTCCCAGGCGGCCGTCGTGAGGCCTGTGCCGGCAGACCGAGCTGACCGGATCGTCGTGTGAGCCGAGCGCGGCTCTGAGGGTCGCCACGGTTGCAACCTCAGCATCATCGAGCCGCCGCTGCATCGCTTCGACGCGCAGCCGCGAGTCGCGTGCGCCTGCCTCGAGCCGTTCCTTGGGGATTGTTTTGATGATCTCGCGGTAGATCGCCTGGTCTTCACTGGCCAGCGGATGATTGGCGTGGCAGATCTGCGTGGTGTTGCCAGCCGGTGTGACCGGCGCCTTGGCGTGGGCTGAGCACTCGAGGCAGTCGATCCGATCGGGGCCGCCGATGGTGTAACACTGTCCTGAGGCGTGGTCGACGTGTTCGACGAATTGCAGGGCGGCGTCGTGGCTGCGCTGATTCAGGACGCCGCGCACCACAAACGCCACGGGGAGACCGTCGATACGTTGATCGAGCTGCAGGAGGGCGTTGACGCAGATCCCTACCGATCTGCTGTTCAAGCCGCAAGTGCCGATCAGACCGCTGTAGGTGAGCACGAAAGATTCCAACCCGATGCGCGGTTCCCTGATGTGCAACAGCAGATGATGGCCGTGAACATAGCTCAACATATCCAGGTTCTGGCCGAGGAGCGGTGGGGTGTTCTCCTGGCCGTAGACCGCGCAGACGCTGCACTTGGCGGCCGGGGAGAGATCGATACCGAGCGATCGATTGCGGCCGTACCACCACTCTTCGTCGACGTACTGGTAGGCGAGCATCGTCTCCAGAGGGATCGCGGCGCCCTCGGAGAGACCGATCACTTCGTCCATCAAGTCGGGAGTCCATTTCTCGATGGCGTCTCGAAAACGGGTCTTGGCGACAAACTCTTTCAGATAGGCATCGGGGTCGGTTTCGTGTGATCGTTCGAGGAGGTCCTTCCAGAGATCCATGACTGCGTGGATCGATTCCCTCCTTTCCTCGCCATGGACGCGTCCGCGCCGACGTGGTGAGCCCTCGAGCACGAGCAGCGGGATCTCGGCCGGTTGTGGCTGGCCGGGAAGCGGTTCGCCGGGAGGCAGCACGGTGAGCTGAGGATCTGATCCTTCCGTGGTGGCGAGGTGGCGGCAGGCCACAAACCAGGGCGGCGTCAGGAGTCCCGCGGTGGCCAAGGCGGTGGTTTTGAGAAACGTGCGGCGTTTCATGAATGATCTCCTCCGTTCCGAGATGGTGGGTGCCTCTCCTCACCTTTCCACGGAACGGGGAGGGGTTCAACCCAAAAATCGATTGCTGGCCACCGTCCTCATCGCTGCAGCACGGCCCTATCCCGGGTTTTTGCGATTTTTTATGAGCGCGCTCATTTTTTTTCGTTGACTCTGCCGGTGACCGCGATATTATATGAGCGTGCTCATAAAGGGAGGCGACCATGCGAGTGACTCGACAAACCAAGGAGAAGACCAGACAGAGGATCTTGAAGGCGGCATTCGATCTGTTCGTGGGCCGTGGATTCTACGAGACGACGACACGCGACATCGCCGCGAAAGCCCGGATCGCGACGGGCACACTCTTCAACTACTTTCCCACCAAGGAAGCGCTCGCTATGGAGATCATCGCCGAGGCCTTGGAATCGGGGCGCGACGACTACGCGAAGCTGCGTCGCGGTGAAGAGTCCCTCGCCGAGGATCTGTTCCTCTTCATCATCACCGGTCTTCGAAAGCTCGAGCCGCACAGGACGTATCTGGCGTCGGTGGTGGAGACCGCGCTGAGCCCCTTTACGAGCTCCAACAACAATCGGGTGGGGGAGCAGGTCAGGGTCGATCATCTGGAGCAGATCGCGTCCCTCCTGGCGGCGCACCAGGTGACCGATCAGCCTTCTTTCGTGGTGATCCACATCTACTGGGCGCTCTATCTCGGGATCCTGGCCTTCTGGTCCACCGATGATTCTCCGAACCAGGAAGACACTCTCGTGCTGCTGGATCATGCATTGGGTCTTTTCGTGGCATCGGCGACGAACAGCCGATCGAGATTGGAGGCAAGCCATGACGGTCAACATTAACGAGCTGATCAAGGCGATCCCCTGGGACGACGAAGCTGATGAGGCTCCGCAGCAGGCTCTCGACCAACTGCTTCGGAAGCTGGCACACAAATCCCTGCCAACCGGGGCCTTGAACAGGTTTTGGGTGCTCGGGACGTTGCAGGCCAAGATCGCGGCGGCCTATTTCGTTCATTGGATCCGATCATGGTTTGCGGGACTCGATGAAAAAGAGCGACGCTTGAACGAAACCCACCTCAAGGCGGCATTGAAGCTGCTCGGCGGGATGAGCTACATGCGTGGCGCCGTGATGAAGTTGGGGCAGGTCCTGGCCAACTACCCCGACGTGGTGCCGGAACAGTTCGCCGAGATCCTGGGTCGGTTGCATTTCGAAGCGCCGCCGATGCACTTTTCCTTGCTGCGCGAGCTGTTCCGCAACGAACTGGGCAGCACCCCCGACGAGGTTTTCGACGACTTCGAGACCGAAGCGTTCGCCGCGGCCTCACTCGGCCAGGTTCACCGGGCGCGCCTCAAGGGAACCGGGCGGCGCGTGGCGGTCAAGATCCAGTACCCCAACATTGCGCGCACGATCCGCGATGATTTCCGCAACATGCAAGCCCTGGTGCTGCCGATGCGAATGAGCTCCGATTGGGACAATCTCAGGGAGCAGTTCGAGGGGATCCGCCAGATGTTGGATCTCGAGGTGGATTACGAGAACGAGGCGCGCAACATGGAGATCGCGCTCAACGCGTTCGAGGAGCACGAGGAGGTGGTGATTCCCCGCGTGTATCGCGAGTTCTCAACCCGCCGGGTCCTGACCATGGACTACATCGACGGGGTGCACCTTCGGCACTACCTGGCGACCAACCCCTCCCAGGAGGAGCGCGACCGCTACGGACATCTGATCATATTGTCGTCGTTCAGGCTGTCCTACGGCAAGGACCTGCTGCATGCCGATCCGCATCCCGGAAACTACTTCTTCATGCCCGATGGGCGCCTGGGGTTGATCGATTTCGGCTCGTGCTGCCTCTACTCCAAGGACGACATCGACTACATGTCGGAGTGCGAGCGGGCGATCGAGGGCTCGGAAGAGGCGATCAACAAGTCGCTGGCGCGAGCCGGTGATCTCACTCCGCGCCAGGCCGCCGAGAAGGAGCGCCTGCGTCTCTTTCGGGAGTGGGCGGAATGGGTCTGGGAGCCGATGCGCTGTGAGGGGCCCTTTGATTTCGGCGCGCCGGACTACTTCCAGAAGGGGATCCAGATCTATGGCGATCTGCTCCGCCGGCGTTTCGTCAGATCACTGCCGCTGAATGTGTGGCTGGCCAAGTGCTTCGTCGGTGTCCGCGCGCTGCTGGCGCGGCTCGACGCCCACGTCGATATGCGCACGATCTGGAAGCAGGAGACGTATGTGAAGTGAGACGTCGAGGACGCGAAAGCCGGCCGCCTGCCGAAGCGGAAATCAAAAAGGAAGCGACGAAGGGACATCGCCCGTTCGCTACGTTCCTCTTCTGATTGCATCCAGGAACAGGTCCACTGTTTGCTCAAACGTACAATTTCATTGATTCCGCACGAAGAGCAAGGATTCACATACCAATCGCACCAGGTTCTATCGATTCTTGATCAGCGCGGACTCAATTTCCGATCTCTGCAGCGCAAATTCCTCGACGAATCATCAGATCTACTTGCGGATCAATGCTCTGGCCCGAAAAAAGCCTTATTTTGCTATCGAAGCACTTTATCAACTGCCTGCCATGATCCGTAGAAAAAGGCGATAAATTCCTTGATGGCTTTCCTGATATCCTTCACAAGTAAGAGGTATTAAATTTTGGACTTCAGGTGCTTGAGCTTCGTAGAAGTCTATGGCTGGACGTTCGGCGGTTGTCAAAGTTAAGGGGGAGTGTGGTATAGGAGAAAACAAACTAGATTGTGGGTGATATGTTGCGATTAGATTTGTATTCAAAGTAATCGGATTTGTCACCTGCGCAAAAATTCCTTTGAGTTTATCTTCCTGACGATGACAAGGCACTGGTCGAATGTTATTTTCATACTGGCCGTTGGGATACGCGAGGTTTGTTACGCGATAAGAAACGGATTCGTCATAACTTACTACGACATGTCTATAATCGACATTTTTTTCTGCCAGTAGATTGTCAATTTCCCTGTTGTACCAGGCGACAGAAACACGATCTCCGGTGGTCTCTTGCGGATCGGATGAGATATTGGGCCGCCTGTGAATGTAGGTAGAATTTGTCTCAAATTCTAAATAATCTAGAGACAGCCAGTTAATACCTCGATCCAGAATATGAAGGCGGATCAAATATAAAGGATCTCCGCTAACATTTTCACACATTTCGTGAACCAGTGCAAGTCTACCGGATCTTGATTTGACGACATCAGGTAGAATATAACCTTTTGTTAAATATTCGTGCGATTGAGAGCCGCTTAAATAGAACGGAATATCCGAAACAACGGACCCATAATCTGAATAACTGTTAATCGAACCTGTGACCATGATTTCTGAGAAATTGATATTGAATCTCAGAGGAGGTGTCTCTGTTGTTTGTTCGACATAAACGACACCTCCCTTATAAAATTCCGTATTCTCATCAAACTCGAGTGCGACTGCGTCCGGGACACCGCGGCTGATTCCAACACTGAAATAATCTCTAGAATGAACGATTGAACCCCTGCCGTGTTCTATTGAACTAGGGCTATATTCAACTTTATCGTTTTCTTTCCAAAGCCACGCAGCTTCGATCCATGCTATGATGTCCGCGTCTATTTCGTGCTTCCAGAAACGGGTCCATACAACAAGAAAGCGGTCGCCAACAGCGACAACATCGGGTTTGTCGCAGGAGGCATATGGAAAGTACCCTGCTGTTGGACAAGAAGCCGCTTCTGGAATGCCCAAGGTATAGACATCTTCTTCATCAGGTATTTTCCAATCGTTGGTGTCGGAGTTATAATCTATAAAAACACCTTCGGCTTGGTTGTATTGCGCGCCATCCAACGACCTTGTAGTGTGATAGGCAACAAAGATGTCTTTGTTGCTGTTGATCGCAACCGTGGCATGATCAGCCGCACGATTTGGATTTGCTATGGCAGGAAAGTCTGATATTGGAAGTTCTATCGTATGAGTTGTACCAAAGGAATTCTGAGCTGATAAACCGGCACTCATCATTAGAAGAAATGAAAGAGAGTACAGCGTTTTTCTTAACATCATGATCTTCCTTTCGATAGAAGCTCAATATTTGAATCTTCCACCGTTTCAAAAAAAGAAAACTCGAGTGCTAAAAAACCTATAGGTGAGATGTCTATGTCCAAAGAGACCAGTATTTTACTTAGAAAAAGCGTACTTGCACTCGATCAAAATGTCGGTATAGGTGTTTTTTTTGTCCTCATAGCCGATAGAAAACTATGATTCGCAGATCATCGCAAACACGAATCCGGTTGTCAACCGATTTTTGGAATCGTGACTGAATGTGCTTATTGGTGTGTTTACGTCGAGAGAATATCGCTCGTAGTGTACAAAAATACAGCCGAATGCTGATCGATGAGGAATGGGAGTGTCAAAACGGAATTATCGATTAAACTCGAGCTGGATTGGTCGGATCGTTCAAACGGGTATGTCGTTTGTCCGCTTCAGTGGGATCGAGGTGAACTCTCCCTAGCTCTGCGCCTGCCCCGGCAAAAAAGGCCGAACAAAGCTTTCGCTTTATTGTAAACCCGGGATCATGAAAGCAGCAGCCAGTATCAAAGAGAGACTCTCGACCCCGAAAAACGTGACCTTGGTAACCGACTGGCTGGCCGGAAACAAGGGCAAAACGCGCACAGGTCTGGCCAGAGATGTGTGTGAACATCTGGGGCTACGCGA